>Ga0316613_10000239_pt1 | contig 57445 bp, 59 predicted proteins | sample OWC_soil_day10_C_2_FD_207647 | JGI IMG/M metagenome (GOLD analysis project Ga0316613, IMG submission 207647) | Wetland soil microbial communities from Old Woman Creek delta, Ohio, United States - OWC_soil_day10_CT_b | ecosystem: Environmental > Terrestrial > Soil > Wetlands | place: USA: Ohio...
CCGCGCAGGAAGTTGCCTTCGCCGATCTGCAGGATGTTGATCGGGCCGGTCGGGATCGGGGCGTGGGCGACTTGGAACGTGCCGGCGGCAAGCGTTTCACGGTTCAGCGGTTGCATTGGGGTTCTCCTCAAAACGTATCAATGCGTTGAAAAAAGACCGGGCGGCGCAATACCCCCGGTCAAATGAAATTCTAAGTAGCGGTTACATCACAGCAAATCGGCGGGCATCGCGTCGCGCGGAATGATCGCCCCCGGGTACTGGATCACCACCGAAGCCATACGCGCCCCGCTTCTTGCTGATGCTTCCGGATCACTCCCGGTCAGGCGAGCCGACAAGTACCCCGCTGCGAAGGAATCTCCAGCCGCAGTGGTATCCACAACCTTGTCCACCTTGCATGCCGGCACGTACATCGGATCAGCCCCGGCAACGCGGATAATGGCAGGTTCGGCACCGCGCTTGATCACCACCTCGGGGGTTGGTAGTGCAAATGCACGCTCCAGTGCCTTGGACTCATCCGTAATCCCGAACAGGGCCATCTCATCATCCAGCGTGATCATCGCAATATCTGCCATTTCATAGGCATGTGCGTACCACGCACGAGCTTCCACGGTAACCGGCCACAGGCGCGAACGGTAGTTATTGTCATAAATGACCTTGCCACCGCGCTCACGCAAACGCATCGCAGCACTGAACAGGCGATCTCGTGCCGCTGCATCAAGAATTGCCAGGCTGATGCCACTGAAATACAAGGCATCAATATCATCCAGCTGTTCTTCCAAAGGGCTGACCGCAGCGTTGAAATAGGCCTTGGCCGCGCTCATGTCACGCCAGTAATGAAAGGTGCGCTCACCGGTTTCATCAACCTGGATCGTGTACAGGCCGGGCATGCGCCCTTGCTCACGCTTGATCAGGCTGGTATCGATCCCTTCGGACTCCCAAGCCTTGACCATGGCATCACTGAACGGGTCGATCCCCAAATCAGTGGCATAGGACACTTGCACACCCTTGTGGCTGGCAAGGCGGGAGAGATAAACCGCCGTATTCAGCGTATCCCCACCAAACGCTTGTTGCATCGTGCCAAACATCTGGCCACGCAGTTCGATCATGCATTCGCCCAGAAGGGCAATTCGGCAAACTCGCTTCATTTCGTAAAAACCCTGCTCTGTGAGACGCCCGTGGGCGCCGGCATTAATACAACCGGAGCAGAGAATAACTCCGGTCCGTCAGAAGGGATAATCGGTGCAGCCCAGCTGGCCGGATATGTCACGGGCAGCTTGATGCAGCATGGATATGTACTCTCCCTGGCGAACCGGATTGTATCCGAATACTGGTAAGGCCATACTTAGACCAGCGACAACATTATGCAAATAATCGAGCACTGGAACCGCCAAACAACACAAATTCTGGTCAAATTCCTGCATATCGAGCGCAAAACCCTGTTGACGGACTCGCTCAATATCTGCCCGGAGACTGATTTCGGTCCGGTGCGTAGCAGGCTGAACTGGTCTGATTTGCAGACCAGATATAAGCGTATCAGAAATTTCTGCGGGAGTGAATGCCAAAAGCACTTTTCCGACAGCCGAACAGTAAGCCGGAATCCGCTGCCCGATCCGGAAACCGAAATTGAGAACCCCGGGCGAATCCACTTTATGGATGTAGACCACTTCGCCATCCACCAGCACGCCCATGTGAAGGGCCTCTTGGCACCGGGAAGAGAGCAACCGCATCTGCAGATCGGCGATTCTGAGCAGATCAGGAAACGCAAGGGCTTTGCTTCCCAGTTCATGAAGCCGCATCGTCAATCCATAGTGCTCGCTTTCTTGCTCCTGATGCACATAGCCCAAGGTTTTCATGGTCTGCAGGAACCGGTAAACGGTTGCTTTTGGCATTGCCAGGCGTTGGGACAATTCAGAAACCCCAATTGCGCGCTGATCAGCCAGTGCCTGCAAAATTCCGAACACCTTGAGTACCGCAGCAACAGATTCGGGTTGGCGCGAATCTTCGAGCAGTTCGTCGGCGGGCGCATCGGACTGCTTCACCACCGCCTGCGATCTATCCAATACCAATGAATTAAGACCGTGGCGCTTTCGCACCTCCGTTAAATCACGCCCCTTGTTTGAAACGCCGTTTTCAGCCACCAGAAAAGCCATTCTAATCCCTGCCTGTATTCAACAAACCCACGCCACGAGGCAATCCGCCCCCCGTTTTCGACCCACAAGCCGCAGTGGCTTAATGGTCCGACCTCTAGGGATTGCAGAATAACGGGTTCACGAGAAGGGGTAAAGAATTGTCCGCCAACAAGCGGCACCAATAAAAACAGGGGGCTTAAAGCCCCCTGCTGTCGGAAACAAATGAATCAATCGTATTACACGCTAAAACGTTTAATGACGTGGGACTGATGCATTTTCATGGCTTCACGTGCGGCATCGGCATCGCCAGCTCGAATCGCCTCAAACACGGCCCGATGATCTTCCACCGTTTGCACCTTGAGATCACGCTTGCTGAAATGCTTCTCCGCCCTGCGAAAAATCGGAGAAAAGCGACGCTTTCTCAACCCTTCAACCAGCTCGACCAGCACATAATTACCGGTCGCCTCTGCAATGCGCATATGAAAAAGCCAATCCGCTTCCGAGAGCGCTTCTTCATTCAAGGGCAGAGGGGCATTGACGATCTCATCCATGCGCTTGACCGTTTCTTCGATACCTGCAAGCTGGGCGGGCGTTGCATTCTTGGCTGCGATGGCAGCCACTTCCCCTTCAAGGAGTGAGCGCGCACCAATCAACTGAAACGGGCTGTCATAATCCTGATCTTCTTCATCATCGAGAACACCATGCCCCTGCCCGGCATTGGGCGAAAGAACCATTACCCCGTTACCGACACGTATTTCAACCAGGCCAGAAACTTCCAGAGCGATCAACGCTTCACGCACCGAGGACCTGCTCACACCCAACTGATGGGCAAGATCCCTCTCCGAAGGCAAGTAAGTTCCAGGGACGAACTCACCACTCTTGATATGACTGGCAATCAAATCGGCGATCTGTTTGTAGAGGCGCTTCGGCTGAAGGGTTGGCAACATAATGATTTTCCTGTTTATTTCGACCAGCAAATCCGCTGGAAATTCTTAATCTCGGCTAATGCCAATCGAAGCGGCAGGTACATGCTGCAATCACAAGCCGCCCCGCCCGGATACCCGGCATCCAATCTGCGTATTTTACATCACAGCACGCCTTTCATTCCCATCAATCAAGGGTTCGCCGAAAGCGCTTGAGCCCAATGCCCATAACTATCAACATGAACAGTAAAAGCGGCCAAAAATTCGACCAGACTTCGTTTAAACCGTTCCCCTTCAACATCACGCCTCGGCTGATCCGCATAAAGTGGGTCAGTGGAAGCACTTCTCCTATCATCTGCGCCCATCGTGGCATGCCCCGGAACGGAAACATGAAGCCGGAGAGCAACATGGAGGGGAGGAAAAAGAAGAAGGTCATCTGCAACGCCTGCATCTGATTGCGCGCCACACTGGAAATCGTGATCCCCACCACCAGATTGGCGGCAATAAAGACCAGCACGACGACCGCCAACAAACCAAGCCCCCCCACGAAAGGCACATCAAACAACCACCGGGCCGCAATCAGGATCAATAGCGTGGAAGCCAGCCCCATCAGGATATAGGGCACGATCTTGCCGATCATCACCTCTAGCGGACGCACCGGGGTTGCCAGCAGGTTTTCCATCGTTCCGCGCTCAACTTCGCGCGTTAGCCCCAAAGCCGTGGACATGATCATGGTCATGGTCAGAATCACCCCCATCAGACCGGGAACCACGTTGTACTGAGACAGTCCTTCCGGGTTGTAGCGTCGATGAATAACCAGATCCACCGGCGCTTCCGGCCCGTTCAGCCCGGCCAACGTCCCGGTCAGATCATTGCGCAGCAAACTGCCTGCGATCTGCTGGATTGCCGCGATGGCATTGCCAGTGGCCGCAGGGTCTGAAGCATCGGCTTCAATCAACAACTGCGACCTCTCGCCACGCAGCACCTTGCGTGAAAAATCAGGCGGAATCGTTAAAACAAACTGCGCCTCGCCCCGCGCCAACAATTCGTCCGCGGTGCGATCACTGGTCGAAGTGCTGGTTACATCGAAATAGCCCGTATTGATCAACGCCTGCACCACGCTGCGTGCAAAGGGGCTCTGTTCATGCGCAACCACCACGGTCGGCAAGTGCTTGGGATCGCCATTAATGGCATAACCGAACAGCATCAACTGCATCAACGGCACGCCGACCAACATGGCAAAGGTCAGCCGGTCGCGCCGGATCTGGATGAATTCCTTCTTCACGACCGCCCACAGCCGGATCACGCTAAAACCATTCATACCGACCACCTCGCCCCGCCTTGATGAAACAAGCAGATCCTCACTTGAAGTTATCCTGCGCTTTGCCCATCAGCTGAATGAACAAATCCTCCAGCTGCGGTTTGCCCGGTATCCATTGCTGGGCCTGGTTCAATCGAAACGGGGCGATTGCAGCATCCAGTTCCGGCTCACTTTCTCCACTGACATGCAGCGTATTGCCAAAGCGCGTCACCATGCTCACCCCTACCCGGCCATGCAGGGCATCCGCCAGCTGATTGAGTTCCTCGCCGGTTACACGCCAGGTTACAAAACCGCTGTTTTCCACCAACTCTTTCGGCGTACCCAGTGCCATCAAGCGGCCGTAGGCGATATAACCCAGGCGATGGCAGCGCTCCGCTTCGTCCATGTAATGGGTCGACACCAGAACCGTAATACCTGCGGCGGCGAGTTTATGGATTTCCTCCCAAAAATCGCGCCGCGCTTTCGGGTCGACCCCGGCCGTGGGTTCATCCAGCAGCAACAACCGGGGTTCATGCAGCATGCACGCAGCGAGCGCCAGACGCTGCTTCCAGCCGCCGGAAAGCCCGCCGGCCAACTGATGCTGCCGCGCCTGCAGACCCAACCGCTCCAGCGATGCATCAACCCGCTGCCGACGTTGGTCCATTTGGTAGATTTGCGCGATGAAATCAAGGTTTTCGCGAATGCTCAGGTCTTCGTACAGGCCAAAGCGCTGCGTCATGTAACCCACTTCGCGCTTGATGGCCTGCGCCTCGCGCAAGATGTCGTAACCTAAGGTATGGCCGGTGCCACCATCGGGCGTGAGCAGACCGCACATCATGCGGATCGTGGTGGTTTTGCCGCTGCCATTGGGACCCAGAAACCCAAACACTTCGCCGCGCCGAACCTGCATGGAAAGCGCATCGACAACGGCCTTGTCGCCATAGCGCTTGGTCAAGTCCTGCACATCAACGGCGAACTCGGCATCACTCACGGTTGTGCGTCCAGCGAAATATCCACCGGCTGGCCGGGCGACAAGACTTGCCCCGATTCCGGGATAGCCTCGACCAAGAAAACCAGCTTGGCACGGTTTTCCTTGCTGTAAATGACTGGCGGAGTAAATTCGGCACTCTTGGCCACAAAACTGACTTTGGCCGAAAAAGCCTTGCAGCCATCACAACGGACCTGGATTTTTTTGCCTGCAGGAAATTGCACGAGCTTCGCTTGCGGCACAAAAAACCGCACCTTGATTGCCCCCGGCTCCTGCAGACTGACCACGGGATTGCCGGCTGCTACCCATTCGCCGACACGGTAAAGCGTATCGTCGACCCGCGCAGAAACGGGCGCACTGACAACCTTCTGATCCAGACGCCACCGGCTTTGCGCCAATTGCGCCTGCGCCGCTGCCACATCGGCACCGGCCGCCACGCGGGCATCCTCCCGCGCTGCCAGCCTGGCCACCTTGAGCTGGGCTATCGCCTCGGCCAGCCGTGCCTGTTCGGCGCGCACCTTGGATTGCAAGGCATCCAGACTGGCTCCGCTGATAAAACCGGCACGCGCCAGCTCGCTTTGGCGTCGCAGATCGCTTTGCGCCAAGGCAAGGCTCGCTTGCGTTGCGGCCTGTTGCGCCTCCAGCACCGCGATCTCATCCTGGCGCTTGCCCTTGGCCAGATCGGCCGCCTGCGCTGTGCTTCGGCGCACGCGGGCTTGTGCTTCGTCAACCACGGCCTGCTCGCTGTCAGCCTCAAGCACGAAGAGCGGCGCACCTGTCTTGACTTCGGCTCCTTTACTGACCGAGAGCTGCACCAATCGCCCGGCGATCGGCGCGGCAACGCGGGTAAATTCAGCCTCGATATAACCGGGCAATACCGGGTTTTTTACTTCGCCACACGCGGCAAGCAAACTTGCCAGCAGAACAATCAAGCGCCTCATCACCACACCCTTTATCGTCAGCGGCTACCCGTCATAATCAAGTATTCTTTCTTTCAAAGAAGTGTAGCTGGCGCCGCCACTTTTTGGTTGGCCGGCCACGCACGTCTGGATGATCGAACTGAGGCGCCAGTGTTTTTTCTTCGGCAACTCGGGCGCGTTTTTCGATGCTTTCCGGCGTTTCCTCGTAAAGCATTCGCGCCACTTCCGCCGGGCCACGCTTCTCTTCCAACCCCAGCACTGTGACTTCAAATTCGCCATGCGCGGCCTGGATACGCAGCATATCGCCCGGCTTCACCATTCGCGCCGGCTTGATCCGCTCACCATTCAGATGCACGTGACCACCTTCGATAGCATCTGTCGCCATGGAGCGGGTCTTGAAAAAACGCGCGGCCCACAGCCATTTATCCAGCCGCACCTTGTCGAAAGATCCTGCCATGCCAGCCACCTCCCGATGTAAAAACTCCCCGGCCAGCGGGGAGTTGAATTGCGTTGCTTATTCAGCAGCCTTGTACGCTCTGCGGCGCTCATGCTCCAACAGAAAGCGCTTGCGGATACGAATATTGACCGGGGTGATTTCGACCAGTTCATCGTCGTCAATGAATTCTACGGCCGATTCCAGCGTGAGCTTGATCGGGGTGGTCAGGCGCACGGCTTCGTCGGTACCGGAAGCGCGCACGTTGGTCAGCTTCTTGCCCTTGATCGGGTTCACGACCAGATCGTTGTCGCGGCTATGGATGCCGATGATCATGCCTTCATACAGCTTGTCGCCCGGGCTGACAAACATGCGGCCGCGATCTTCGAGGTTCCACAGCGCGTAGGCCACGGCTTCGCCGCCTTCTTGCGAAATCAGCACGCCATTGTGACGGCCAGGCATATCCGGCTTGACCGGTGCGTAGTCATCGAACACGTGGCTCATCAGGCCGGTGCCACGAGTCATGGTCATGAAGTCGCCCTGGAAGCCGATCAAGCCACGCGCCGGAATATGGTATTCCAGGCGGGTACGGCCCATGCCGTCGGATTCCATGTTGGTCAATTCGCCACGGCGACGACCCAGTTCTTCCATGACCGTGCCCTGATTGCTGTCTTCCAGGTCGATGGTCAGATTTTCATACGGCTCGCACTTTTCACCGTTGATGGTTTTGTACACCACGCGCGGCTTGCCAACGGCCAGCTCGAAACCTTCGCGACGCATGGTTTCCAGCAGAATGGTCAGATGCAGCTCGCCCCGGCCGGAGACACGGAAAATATCGGTGTCTTCGGTATCTTCGACGCGCAAGGCCACGTTGGTCAGCAATTCCTTGGTCAGCCGGTCGCGGATCTGGCGGCTGGTGATGAACTTGCCTTCGGTGCCGGCCAGCGGTGATGTATTCACCATGAAATCCATGTTCAGCGTCGGCTCGTCGACGGTCAACATCGGCAGGCCGATGGGATTATCTTTGTCCGAAATGGTGAGGCCGATACCGATGTCGTCGATACCGGAAATGATGATGATGTCACCCGCTTCGGCCTGTTCAACCGGTACGCGCTCCAAGCCCTGGAAGCCCAGCACCTGGTTGATGCGGCCCTGCGCCACCTGTTCTTCGTGGTTCATCACCACGACTTGCTGGCCCGGCTTGATGCGGCCGTTCAATACGCGACCAACGCCAAGACGGCCAGTATAGGTCGAGTAATCGAGCTGGGCGATTTGCAGCTGCAGCGGCGCTTCCGGATCACCGACCGGCGGTGCAACGTGGGAAAGGATCGTGTCGAACAGCGGGCGCATGTTGTCCGAAGTTTCGGAAGCATCGAGCATGGCATAACCGTTGAGCGCCGAGGCGTAGACAATCGGGAAATCCAGCTGCTCATCAGTCGCGCCGAGCTTCACGAACAGATCGAAGGTGTGGTTGATCACCCAGTCCGGACGTGCGCCCGGGCGGTCGATCTTGTTGATCACGACAATAGGCTTCAGACCCAGCGCCAGGGCTTTCTTGGTCACGAAGCGCGTTTGCGGCATCGGGCCTTCAACAGCATCAACCAGCAGCAATACGCTGTCGACCATGCCCAGCACACGTTCCACTTCGCCACCGAAATCGGCGTGACCCGGGGTGTCGACGATGTTGATATGCACGCCTTCGTATTCGATGGCAGTATTCTTGGCCAGAATCGTAATGCCGCGCTCTTTTTCCAGGTCGTTGGAATCCATTACCCGCTCGTCAATCTGTTGATTGTCGCGGAAAGTGCCGGATTGGCGCAGAAGTTTGTCAACCAAGGTCGTTTTGCCGTGGTCAACGTGGGCAATAATGGCGATATTACGGATAGCGCGGGTCATGGATCGATTCTAAGGACTTTGGGAAACCGTGGATTTTAGCACGCCAAAGCTACATTCTGATGACTAAGGCACTATTTCCTTTTGCGACAGCGATTTACCCGATCAAGGGTAATACACCAGATCATCGCGTTCCACCGGCTCTCCCACAGCACCGAGCAAGCGGGCAAACCCGATCAGCATGCCAGCCGTCGCGCCCCAGACCAAGCGGCCCTCGTAATCCAGAAAGTGCGATTTGATGCGCATACTGTCCCGCACCACCCAGCGCCGCTCGTAGCGGGCAGGATCAAGCAGCACGGCAGCCGGGATCTCAAACACCTCTTCAACCTCGGACGGGTCCGGGCACAACTGAAAACCCGGCGCCACCAAGCCCACAACCGGCGTCACGCTAAAACGGCTGGAAGTCTGGTACTCGCCCAAGAGGCCCACCACCTCGACATAGTGCGGCGCCAGGCCGATTTCCTCTTCGGTTTCGCGCAGTGCGGTGGCTATCCGATCCACATCGTGATCTTCATGCGCACCACCCGGAAAGGAGATTTGCCCAGGATGCGCCGGCAGGTGCGCGGCGCGCCGGGTCAGCAAGATCGTAGGGCCTTGCGGATGCAGCACCAGCGGCACCAGCACCGCAGCAAAACGCTCGGCCTTGGCACTGGAAATATCGTGCCCCAGGGGTGCGCCTCCGGCAGCCAGCCGCTCGCGTAAAATTTGCGCCAGTTGCCCGCGCTCGTTCGGCAGAATCATTCTTTCACCCTTGGCAAACTCATTCTTTCACCCTTGGCAAACGCAATTCGCGCGAATGGGCCACCAGCCGCAGCAGCAGTCCGCAAATAAACAACCACCACATGGCCGGTGCTCCGCCGATTTTCATGCCAGCCAGGCCATACCAGACCCCGGCAACCAGCAGAGAAACCGTGCCATAAAAATCTTCATGCAAGATGAACGGCACATCGTTGACCATCATGTCGCGCACCAGCCCGCCACCGATCGCCGTTACAAAACCCAGCATGCAAACCCCGAAAGTATTCACACCCAACTCAATTCCAACCTGTGCACCGGCAATGCTGAACGCCACCAAGCCGATCGAATCCGCCACGATGAACAACTTGTAGAGCAAGCCGCTGTTTTTGCGATGCAGCTTGATCATCCAGGCCAAAGCGAGCGTCGCAAAGATAATGTAGAGGGGGCTCGCATCAATAAAAATGCGCGGCATGCGCGCCACCAGCACATCGCGAATCATGCCGCCGCCAATGGCCGTCAACAACGCCAGAATCACCACACCAAGCAGATCGAAGCGCTTGCGAGCGCCAATCAGGTAGCCAGAGACCGTAAACGATGCCGTACCGACAAGATAGAGTGAATCAAACTGGAGCAAAGTGCTCATGCCATTCAACGGTCAGGGGAAAACCGTAGTTTATCAGGCTAGAGAGCATGCCGATCTTCGGAATAAGTCGGCAAGAGCACAAGCCGCGAGCTGCGCTATAATCTGCGCTTCATTTTCATCAGCTCCCGATCCGGCCATCATGACGCGCAAGATTCTTGTTACCTCCGCCCTGCCCTATGCCAACGGTGCCATCCACCTTGGTCACCTGGTCGAATACATCCAGACCGACATCTGGGTACGGATGCAGAAGATGCGCGGAAACACCTGCCACTATGTCTGCGCGGACGACACGCACGGCACGCCGGTGATGCTCTCGGCCGAGAAAGCCGGCATCACACCGGAGCAGCTGATTGATCGCGTGAACGCCGAACACCAGGCCGATTTTGCCGGTTTCCATGTCGCCTTCGACAATTACTACAGCACGCACTCGCCGGAAAACAAGGAACTCGTTTACCGCATCTACGCCGCACTCAAAGCCGACGGCAAGATCGTCAGCCGCACCATCGAGCAACTGTTCGACCCGGAAAAGAACATGTTCCTGCCCGATCGTTTCGTGAAGGGTGAGTGTCCTAAATGCGGCGCCAAGGACCAGTACGGCGATTCGTGCGAAGTGTGCAGCGCGACCTACAGCCCGACCGAACTCAAGAACCCGTACTCCGCCGTATCGGGCGCAACGCCGGTGCTCAAATCGTCCGAGCATTATTTCTTCACGCTCGGCGCCTGCCAGGATTTCCTCAAGGAGTGGACTGCGCGACCGGGCTCGCTGCAGCCAGAAGCCGCCAACAAGATGCAGGAGTGGCTGGCAGGTGATCTGCGCGACTGGGACATCTCGCGCGATGCGCCCTACTTCGGCTTCGAGATTCCGGATGCACCGGGCAAGTTCTTCTATGTCTGGCTCGATGCGCCGATCGGCTACATGGCCTCGTTCAAGAACCTGTGCGACAAGGCTGGAATCGATTTCGACGAATACTGGAAACCGGATTCGACAGCCGAGCTGTACCACTTCATCGGCAAGGACATCCTCTACTTCCACGCACTGTTCTGGCCGGCCACGCTGCAATACGCCGGACTGCGCACGCCGACCGGCGTGTTCACCCACGGCTATCTGACCGTCGGCGGACAGAAGATGAGCAAGAGCCGCGGCACCTTCATTACGGCAAAAAGTTACCTCGACCAGGGCATGAACGCCGAATGGCTGCGCTACTACTACGCTGCCAAGCTCAACAGCAAGATCGAAGACATCGACTTGAATCTGGAAGACTTCGTCGCCCGCGTGAATGCCGATCTCGTCGGCAAGTACATCAATATCGCCAGCCGCGCCGCCGGCTTCATCGCCAAGCGTTTTGGCGGCCAACTGGCAGCCAATTTGAACGATTCGCCGCTGCTGGCCCGCCTGCAAGCCGCCTCGGACGAAATCGCCCAGACCTTTGAAGCACGCGAGTACGGTCAGGCAATCCGCACGATCATGGCGTTGGCCGATGAAGTGAACCAGTACGTCGACCAGAACAAGCCTTGGGAAATGGCCAAGCAGGAAGGCCGCGATGCCGAGTTGCAGCAAGTCTGCTCGGTGCTGATCAACGCCTTCCGCCTGCTCACCATTTACCTGAAACCGGTACTGCCGAAGCTCGCCGCGGAAGTCGAAGCCTTCCTCAACATCGCCCCGCTGGTCTGGAGCGACGCCGGCACGCTGCTCACCGGCCATACGATCAACACCTATCAACACCTGATGACCCGCATCGACCCGAAACAGGTCGACGCGCTGGTCGAAGCCAACAAACAAAGCCTGGAACCTGCCGTGACCGAACAAGCCAAACCCGAATATGAAATCCCCGCGATCGAGCCGACGATCAGCATCGACGACTTCATGAAGATCGACCTGCGCGTGGCCAAGATTGTCGACGCCACGGCGGTCGAGGGCGCGGACAAGCTGGTGTCCTTGACGCTCGACATCGGCAGCGAAACGCGCCACGTATTTGCCGGCATCAAGTCCGCCTACAAACCGGAAGACCTGGTCGGCCGCATGACCGTGATGGTCGCCAATCTTGCCCCGCGCAAGATGAAGTTCGGCCTGTCCGAAGGCATGGTGCTGGCCGCCGGCGGCGATGGCGGTCTCTACATCCTGACCCCGGATGAGGGTGCCAAGCCGGGTATGCGCGTCAAGTAAACAGCCAGCTCTTTCCCGCCACGCAGGGCACGAAAACACCAAGCAATTGGTTCTTCGTGCTCTGTACGTTTCTGGAGACAGTTTTCAGAGGGTGCGTATGATCGCCAAACGGATTCGTGTTTACGGACTGGTGCAGGGCGTGGGATTTCGCTGGTTTACTTGTCGCGAAGCCAATCTCCTTGGCATCACGGGCTGGGTCAGAAACCGGTTTGACGGCAGTGTCGAGATTCAGGCGCAAGGACCGGAAGAAGCGGTCAATGCCTTGGCAAGTTGGGCCCAGCACGGGCCATCCAGCGCCCGGGTTTTGCGGACTGAAATCCTGGATAGCTCGACTGAGCCGTTGGTGGGCTTCAGTGAACGTGAAACGATCTGAATCCATCCGACATCGCAAATTGCACATACGGATTTTTGTCGTTCATCTGGGAAATCATCGTCAATCGAAAGCGTGTCAACAGCTTACAACACATCAAGAATTCATTACCGAGCTAATTGCCAGTATTCGCAATCGCCTCTGTTAGAATTGCAAAATATTGTAAATATCCTATATTTAAAAGTTATGTATCCACCCTACGGCGCAGCGCCTGGTTTTTCGATCCGCAACTGGGCCGCATGGGCGCCGGGGCTGGAAAGCCGGCAAGACTGGCTCGATTGGCGCGCGGATCCCCGGCTGCCAGTTGGCGACGGTGCGCCCGCAGCCGCATGCCTGCCGCCATTGCTGCGGCGCCGGGCCATGCGGCTCGGCCGCATGGCATTGGAATGCCTCGCAGCCGTTTCCTGTGACGTACCGGCCGACACCCCGGTCGTTTTTGCCTCCCGTCATGGCGAAGCGCTTCGCTCGCAAGGGCTGATCCGCGAGTTACTCGACGAAGAGAGCGTTTCCCCGCAATCGTTCAGCCTCTCGGTGCATAACGCCACTCTCGGGCTCTATACCATTGCCAACGGCTGCCATGCCAATGTCACGGCGCTCGCAGGCAGTAATGCGACAGCATCCGCACTTTTGACCGAGGCAATGGGTCTGCTGGCCGATGGCTTGGCATCGGTTCTGATCATCGCCTGCGATGAAATGTTGCCTGATTGCTATGCCAGCTACGCGGACGAGCCGCAAGCCCCGTTTGCCTGGGCTGCCGAGCTCGTTGCCAGTGACGAATTTACGCCAAGCATTCAACCAGCGGTTCCTGCTTCAAGAAACCTGCCCGAATTGCTCGATCTCTTCCGCTTTCTGATCGATCCGCAGCAACCCGTCTGGTGCGCATCTTCCGGCGCCCTGCACTGGCAACGTGCTGGCGGATCATGCTGAACGTTGGTCGCCTCTGGCGGGTAATGGCTACCGGATTCTGTTTTGTGATGTTCGGTGTCGGTGGTCTGGGCATTGCCGGTGCGGCCGTGCCGCTGCTGATTCTGATTCCCGGCCGGCACCGGCGCCAATACCTGACCCGGGAACTGGTTCACCACAGCTTCCGGCTGCATGTCGCGCTGATGCGACTGACTGGCGCCATCGGCTGCGTAATTCACGGCCGAGAAAAACTGGCGCGCGGCGGGCTTTTGATTCTTGCCAACCACCCCTCGCTGATCGACGTGGTCATGCTGATGTCGCTGGTGCATCGCCCCGACTGCATCGTGAAGGCTGCACTGTGGCGCAATCCGTTCACCTGGGGCCCGGTATCGCTGACCGGTTTCATCAGCAATGCCAGCGGCCCCGAACTCGTCGAGGCTGGTCTTGCATCGGTGCGCAGCGGCAACAACCTGATCATCTTCCCCGAAGGCACGCGCACCGTACCGAGCCACCGCTCGACTTTTCAGCGCGGCGCCGCGAATATCGCCTGCCGGGGCGATCTGGCCATCACTCCGGTTATCATCACCTGCACGGAAACCTTTCTGACCAAAGGCCAGCCCTGGTACAAGGTGCCGCCGCGCAAGCCGATTTTTGAACTCACGGTACTCGACGATCTGCCGCCATCCAGCCAGATCACCGGCTCGGACGAACCTGCTCGCCACTCGCGCCGACTGACCGAGTACCTGGAAAACTATTTCTACGGAGAGGTAGAACAACATGGATAAGCTGATCGCCGAGATCAAGACGCTGCTGATCGACAGCCTGAATCTGGAAGACATCCAGCCTGCGGACATCGATACCGATGCACCCTTGTTTGTCGATGGACTGGGGCTCGATTCGATCGACGCCCTGGAGCTCGGCGTGGCGCTGCAGCGCCGCTACGGGCTGAGCCTCGCCGGAGATTCGGCCGAAACCCGTCAGCATTTCACCTCGATCGCGGCGCTGGCCGCGTTTGTCACCACCCACCGAACCAAGTAAGAGAAGCACATGGAAAAACAGGAAATCCACGACTGGATCGCCAAGACGCTGCATGAAACCTTCGAAATCGACCCGGCCCGGATTACCGCCCAGGCACGTCTGTATGAAGACCTCGATATTGACAGCATTGATGCCGTTGACCTGATGGTGCAGCTGAAACAGCACACCGGCAAACGCCTGCAGCCGGAAACGTTCAAGACCGTGCGCACCGTGCAGGACGTGGTTGACGCCGTCTACGCACTCTACCAAGCCTGATGCCCGGCTGGTTTTCCCTGCTGCCGGGCCTCCTGATCCCGGCCTGGTTCTGGCTTGCGCAAGTGCAAGGCTGGCCGTTCTGGCCTGCCGGCTTGCTGCTGGTTCCGCTCGCCTGGCGCGGAGCGGGCAGCTTGCAATTGCCGCGCTGGGCGCTGCTTGGGGCCACCGCGCTCGGCCTTGCCGCCGTATTCGCTCGGCATGAACTGCCGGTGCTGTTCTATCCGGTACTGGTCAATGCTGCGTTCCTGGCGCTATTCGGCCTGAGCCTGCGCGCGCGACAGACCGTGATCGAGCGCATCGCCCGCTTGCGCGAACCAGAGCTGCCGCCGGCGGCGGTTGTCTACACGCGCAAGGTCACGATTGCCTGGTGCATCTTCTTTATCGTGAATGGGCTGATCGCGCTGTGGACTACGCAGCAGGCGCGCATGGTCTGGACGCTCTACAACGGCGCGATTTCCTACCTGTTGACCGGGCTGATGTTTGCCGGCGAGTGGCTGATCCGGCAACGCGTGCGCAGAGGCATTGATGGCTGAGATGCATGCACTGAATCAATTGTTTGCAACCGAAGAGGATCACGGCGTCGTCACGGTACTGCGCGATGATGTCGCACGCGCTACCAGTTGGTTGCAACGCCAGCCGGCCGGGCCTGCCGCGCTATTCCTCGCCGATGCGCGCCTGTTCGCTACTTGGCTCTTGGCCTGCTGGCAGGATGGCCGCTGTGTGATCCTGCCCGGTGATGCAACGCCTGCCACCACGCACCATCTGCAGCAACGCCGCGCGCTGCTGTTGGGCGATTTTGCCGCTGCCGCCCGGCGCGATTGTCCACAGGACGGGCCGGTTGCGGCACTGCGCATCTGTCCGGACAGCCAGCCCGCAGTCGAAGTCTTCACCTCCGGGACCACGGGCGCGCCGGTCAGCATCGTCAAGGCGCTGCACCAGCTCGATGCCGAAGTACAGGTACTGGACAAGGTGTTCGGCACAAGCTTGTCCCGCGACCTGGCGTTCCATTCCACCGTCAGCCATCAGCACCTGTACGGCTTGCTGTTCTGCATCCTGTGGCCGCTGGCACGCGGACAACGGGAACTGGCAAGCCTAATCACCTACCCGGAAGAATTGCTCAGCCGCCAAAGCAACTTCGCGCTGATCTCGAGCCCGGCGTTTCTCAAGCGCCTGCCGCGCGAACTCCCTTGGCCGGCGCCGTCGCACTGCCGGCATGTGTTTTCCTCCGGCGGGCCGCTGCCGGCCAGCGCCACGTTGACGGCACGCGACTGCCTGGGCGCAGTCGTGACCGAAATCTACGGCAGCTCGGAAACCGGCGGCATTGCCCGTCGCAGCGACCCGGCCGCCGACTGGACCGTGCAACCCGGCGTGGACGTGCGCCTCGAAACCAGCGGATGCCTTGCAGTGCGCTCGCCGTTTTTGCCCGATGCCAACTGGTTCGTCACGGCCGATCGAGCGCGCCTTACCGACAGCGGCTTTGCATTGGCTGGGCGCGATGACCGCATCGTCAAGATCGAGGAAAAGCGCATTTCGCTCACCGCGCTGGAAACGAGTCTGCAATCACATGACTGGATCGGCGAAGCTCGCATCGTGCCGCTGGAAGGATCGCGCACCGTGCTGGCCGCCGTGGTCGTGCTGTCACATTCCGGCCAGGCAGCCCTTGCCGACATCGGGAAATTCGCGCTCGGCCAGGCGCTGCGCGCGGCACTGTCCGGCGAGTTCGAACGCATCGCCCTGCCCCGGCGCTGGCGTTTCGTCTCCCAGTTGCCGGTCAACAGCATGGGAAAAACCACCGATTCGGCACTGGCCGGTCTCTTTGCCGAAAAGCCGCGCCTGCCCAATGTGGTGCAACAGCAAGCAACCGCTACGGGCATAGTGCTGCAGCTTGACCTTGTTCCGGAACTCGCCTGTTTTGCCGGGCACTTCCCTGATTTGCCCGTGCTGCCCGGCGTCGCCCAACTGGAATGGGCCGTACATTTCGGCAGCGCCTTGCTGGGAACCCCGAGCGAATTCCAGGGCATGGATGCGATCAAGTTCCAGCAGATCATTCGTCCTGGCAGCCAGATCGAGCTCGCGCTCGACTACCTGCCGACCAAGCAGCAATTGCAGTTTCGCTATCAATCCGCATCCGGCCAGCATTCGAGCGGCCGCATTCGCCTGGGCAAAAAGACCGCATGAAGATTTGCGCGCTGATCCCGGTCTACAACCACGAACACGCGGTCGGCATGGTCGTGCAGCAGGTGCTCGCACAGGGCCTGCCCTGCGTGCTGGTCGACGACGGCAGCGATACGCCCTGCCGGCAGGTACTGGAACAGTTGCAAGCCGAATACCCTGAAATCGTCACGCTGCGGCGCCTGCCCGTCAATCAGGGCAAGGGCGGCGCGGTGCTGGCCGGGATGCAGGCAGCGCATGAGGCAGGCTTCACGCATGCGCTGCAGATCGATGCCGACGGTCAGCACGATACCGGTGCGATTGCGGATTTCGTCGCCGCCAGCCGGGCAGAGCCGGCCGCGGTGATCTGCGGCTATCCGCTTTACGATGCCTCGGTGCCTCGTGCGCGGCTTTACGGGCGCTATGCCACGCATGTCTGGGTCTGGATCAACACGCTGTCGCTACGCATCCGCGATTCAATGTGCGGTTTCCGCCTCTATCCGCTGGCTGCCACGCTGGCCGTGGCAGAAAACGGCCATATTGGTCGACGCATGGATTTCGACACTGAAATTCTGGTACGCATGGATTGGGCGGGTATCCGAATCGTCAACCGCCCGACCCGCGTGCACTACCCGCTCGATGGTGTTTCGCACTTCGATGCACTGCACGACAACCTGCGCATCAGCCTGATGCATACCCGGCTCTTTTTCGGCATGTTGCCCCGTTCTCCGCGCTTATTGTGGCGGCTGTTACGAGGAGAAGCCTGATGCATTGGGCAACACTGCGTGAAACCACCTCGCACACTGGCACCCGCATTCTGCTGGCCTTGTACCGGTTCGGCGGTCTGCGCCTGTTCCGGATCTGCACCTGGCCGGTACTGGCTTGGTATGTTTGGCGCCAGCCACCGGCTCGCCAGGCTTCGCGCGATTACCTGCAGCGCTTGCATACTGCCAGCGGTGGCACAACGCCACGCCCGACCACATGGCAAGTGATTCGCCATTTCGGTGCATTTGCCGAGACCCTATTGGAAAAACTGGTCATCACCACGCCAACTACGCTCGACGCCATTCGGCATACACTCAGCGGCGAAGAACACATCCAGGCGCTGCTAGCGCGCGGCCAGGGCGCCGTGCTGGTGACTGCACACACTGGCAATTTCGAACTGTGCCGACTCTTGGCCCGGGCCCGGGGCGATATCCGCATCAATGTGCTGGTCCATACCGAACATGCGCGCAACTTCAACGCCATGTTGCACGAAGCCAGCCCGGATGCTGCACTTAACCTGATCCATATCACCGGACTGGATACCGCGGTCGCCATGATGCTGACCGAGCGCATCGATCGCGGTGAATTCGTCGTGATCGCCGGCGACCGCATTCCCGTCGCCAACGCAAAGGAAGTCGTGAGCTGCAATTTTCTCGGTGCGCCTGCACGTTTTCCCCTTGGACCCTGGTTGATGGCGAGCATTTTCCAATGCCCATTACTGGCCGTATTGGGCAGCCGGCAAGGCGATGTTTATCACTTGGCCATCACCCCCCTCGCCGGTGAAGTTCGACTTCCCCGCAAGGGACGGCGCGAAGCCGGGCAAGCTTTGGTTGCCGATTACGCCCGGCTGCTCGAAGCCGAGTGCCGCGCCGCGCCGTTGCAGTGGTTCAATTTCTTTCCATTCTGGGCGCCTAGCCCGGCTGACCGCGATACCTTGTCATGACAAAAACCATTTCTTTCGGCGCCACGCCGCTGCCCCCCGACGCCATCGTGCGCATCGCCCGCCGCGAAGCCCGCGCGATTCTTGATCCTGCACCTGAATTGCGCGCGCGGATCGACGCCGGCGCCGCCTTCCTCGATCGCTTGCTCGCAGAGGATGGCGTGATTTACGGCGTGACCACTGGCTATGGCGATTCCTGCACCGTCAGCATCCCGCCCGAACTCGTCGCCGAACTGCCGCACCACCTGTTCACATACCACGGTTGCGGGCTGGGCGAACACTTCGACGAAGAAGCCACGCGCGCGATTCTTGCCGCCCGGCTGGCTTCGCTCAGCTGTGGCTATTCCGGCGTGAGCTGGGCGCTGCTCGAACAACTGCAGGCGCTGCTTGAACACGACATCCTGCCGCTGATTCCGTCCGAAGGCTCGGTCGGCGCCAGCGGCGATTTGACGCCGCTTTCCTACGTGGCCGCCGCGCTGTGCGGCGAGCGCGAGGTACGCTTCCGGGGCGAGGTCATTCCCGCCCGTTCGGCACTGGCCGCCTGCGGGCTGACGCCATTGCGACTGCGGCCCAAGGAAGGCCTGGCAATCATGAACGGCACCGCGGTGATGACCGCGCTTGCCTGCCTCGCGCTCGATCGCGCCGACCAACTGGCACGCCTGGCAACCCGCATCACCGCATTGGCAGTCGTGGCCAGCGGCGGCAATCCGCATCATTTCGACGAAACGCTGTTCTCAGTCAAGCCGCATCCGGGTCTGCAGCAGGTCGCCCGCAACTTGCGCGCCGATCTGGGTGAAGGCCGGGCCAGCCGCAACGACCACCGCCTGCAGGACCGCTACTCGCTGCGCTGCGCGCCGCACGTGATCGGCGTGCTCGAAGACGCGCTGCCCTTCCTGCGCACCATGATCAGCAATGAACTCAACAGCGCCAACGACAACCCGATCATCGACGGCATCGGCGAGCGCGTGCTGCACGGCGGGCATTTTTATGGCGGACACATCGCGTTTGCCATGGACAGCCTGAAGAATTTGGCTGCCAACGTTGCCGACCTGCTCGACCGCCAGATGGCGCTGCTGGTCGATGCGCGCTACAACCATGGCCTGCCGGCCAATCTCTCAGGCGCCAGCGGACCGCGCGCGGCGATCAATCACGGATTGAAAGCGCTGCAGATCAGCGTGTCGGCCTGGACCGCCGAAGCGCTCAAGCACACGATGCCAGCGTCCGTGTTCTCGCGCTCGACCGAATGCCACAACCAGGACAAGGTGAGCATGGGCACCATCGCCGCACGCGATGCCCTGCGCGTGCTCACGCTAACCGAACAGGTCGTCGTGGCACTGCTGATCACCGTGCGCCAGGGCATCGCCCTGCGCGAACGTTGTCCGGAAGGCGCGCTGCCCTTGCAGGCCGAAGCCACTGCTTTCCTCGCCGACCTGAACGCGCGCATCCCGTTCATCGAGGAAGATGTCGCGCTCGAGCCGCTGCTGCGCAGCCTGCTCATCGACCTGCACGCCCATACTTGGAGCCCGTATGCCACATCGTAAAGCCGAGGTGCAGTGGCAGATTCCGTTCCATGACCTCGATCCGATGGAAGTCGTCTGGCACGGCAACTACGCGCGCTATTTCGAATACGCGCGCACGGCGCTGCTGCAAAGCTTTGATTACGACTACCCGCAGATGCGCGAATCGGGCTATGCCTGGCCGGTGATCGACCTGGCCGTACGCTATGTCCGTCCGCTGGTTTACCAGCAGCGCATCGTGATCCGCGCCACGCTCATGGAATGGGAGCACCGGCTCAAGATCAACTATGAAATTCGCGATGCGCAAAGCGGCGAGCGCCTGACGCGCGGCCATACCGTGCAGGTCGCGGTGAAACTGCCACAGATGTCGATGTGCTTCGTCTCCCCAGCCATCCTGTTTGATAAACTCGGAGTCCCCGTGCCATGCGACGCCGCCTGATCACACTGACCCTGCTGCTCGCCAGCATGAGTGCTTGCGCCGATGAGCTGATCACCCGCATCCAGCAACAATTGAGCGATGCCCCGGTCTTGCGCGGCGAATTCGTGCAGACACGAGAACTCGCCGGTCTGAAGAAACCGCTCAAGTCGAGCGGGCGCATGCTGGTCGACAAGACCCGCGGCGTGCTGTGGAAAACCGAAAAACCCATCGCCGGCACGCTGCGCATCAGCCGGCAGGAAATCGTGCAGAAAGACGGCCAGCAGATCCTGATGCGTCTTTCGGCCGAAAAGGAACCGGTGGTCAAGACCGTCGGCAGCGTGCTGTTCTCGCTGTTTGCCGGTGACCTCGCCACGCTGGAGCGCTATTTCAGCCATACCGGCTCCCTTCAACGCCGCGACGGCCAGCGCGGCTGGGAGCTGCAACTGACGCCGCGTGAGTCTGCCCTGGCGCGCCTGATCCAGCGCATCGAACTCAAGGGCAGCAGTACAGCCGAAGAAGTCGTGCTCAAGGCCGAAAGCGGCGATCTGACGCGCATTGAATTCCGCCGTGTGTCGACAGCAAGCACGCTCTCAGCCGCCGAGGTGGCCGAATTTGAGTAAGACAGCCTGGTTCCGGCTCGCGGCCGGCCTGCTCCTGCTGCTGAGCCTCTGGGCCGGAGCCAGCCTGTGGCATCAGCGCGACACACTTGGATCCCGCATCGACAGCGATCTGTTCGCCCTGCTGCCGCACAACGAGCGCGATCCGCTGGCGGAAACCGCACTCAGTCGCCTCGCCCAGCAGGGCGAGCGCCAGCTGGTGATCCTGGTCGGGCACCGCGATGCCAACCAAGCCATGCAAGCCGCGCGCGATTACGCCGGCAGGATGGCCGGCCTGCCGCTGCACGCACGCGATCTTCCCGGCGACATGGCCGGCTTGCGCGATTTCTACGCCCCTTACCGGCAAGGGTTGCTGACCGTTGCAGACCGCGAACAACTGGAAAAACAAACGCCGCAGGCTGCCTTCGAGCAGGCCATGAGCCTTGCCTTCTCGCCGTTTTCCGCAGGAGGGCTCGCCTGGCAGGACGATCCGTTCGGACATTACAGCCACTGGCTGCTGGAGCTCGCCGCCGGTACGCGGGTGCGTCCGCAAAACGGCATGCTGATGACCGAAGCGGGGGGCATGCATTACGCCGTGTTGCTGCGCGAATTGCCGGGCAGCGCGTTCTCCTTCGATTTGCAGGAACAGATCGTGCCGGCGCTCGATACCATTGGCGCCACTGTCCTCGCAAGCAATCCCGGCATTGAGATCCGTCGTGCCGGCGTCATCCTGCATGCGGCTGCAGCAACGCAAACCGCACAGCAGGAAATCTCGGTCATCGGCCTGGGTAGCACCGCCGGCATTCTGTTGCTGGTGTTTCTGGTCTGGCGCGGCTGGCAAGCGCCGCTGCTGGTTTGCCTGGCATTGGGAGTCGGCACCTTGATAGCCACGGCGCTGGCTTTTGCCCTCTTTCCCAAGGTGCATGTCCTGACGCTGGTTTTCGGTGCGAGCCTCGTCGGTGTTGCAGAAGATTACGCCTTGCATGCCCTGGTTCACGCGTTGGAAGACGATACGCCGCTGCTGCAACGCTATCGCCATCTGCTGCCGGGCATGCTGCTCGCAATGCTGACCACGGTACTGGGCTATCTCGGGCTGGCGCTGACGCCCTTCCCCGGACTGATCCAAATGGCCGTGTTTTCCGTCAGCGGCATCATCGCCGCCTGGCTGGCCGTCATGCTCTGGTATCCGCTGCTCGGACCGGTGCGCATGAACCCCAGCTGGCTAGCCCGCCGCTATCTGCATAGCCCGCGCAACTGGCAACCGAAGCGTCCGCTAATCATCATCTCCGGCATCCTGTTGCTGGCACTGGTCGTGGTAGGCGCGACCCGGTTCAGGGTTCACGACGATATCCGTTCGCTGGCGGGACTAAACCCGCAATTGCTGGCCGATCAGGTCGCCGCCAATCGGATACTCGGATTGCCAAGTCCGGCGCAGATGTTCATCGTCACCGGCTCCGATGCCGAAACTGTCCTGCAGCGCGAAGAGGCCCTGGCGGAAAAACTGGAAGGATTCGTACGTCGTGGCCAGCTCAGTGGCTTCGATGCCATCAGTCGCTGGCTGCCCTCGCAAGCGCGCCAGCAAGCCGACCGGCAGTTGCAGGCCCGGCTTGTCGCAGCCCGCGAGCAACTGGCCAGCGAACTCGGTCTTCCGGCTGGCTGGATCAAGCCAGCCCAAGCGCCGCTGCTGGATTTCGCGCACTGGCAGGTCAGCCCGGTGGCCGATGCCGCACGTCATCTCTGGCTCGGCCAGGGGCCGGCTGGACAAGTGGGTAGCATGGTTCTGCTCAAAGGTTTGAGTGATCCTGCAGTGACCACCGCACTGGCAGAACTGGATGCCCCCAACGTGCGCTGGATCGATAAACCGGCGGAGATTTCCCGCCTGTTCGGTCGCTACCGGGTACTACTATCCTGGGTATTGCTCGCCGGTTACGTGGCAACGATCGTCTTGCTGTTCCCCCGCTACCGCCGCGAATCCTGGCGCATCCTGCTCCCGCCTGCAGCCGCCAGCGTGCTCACCCTGGCCTTGCATGGCCTGTTCGGCCAGCCACTGCAATTGTTGAACCTGGTCGCGCTGCTATTGATTCTGGGCATGGGTGTCGATTACGGCATTTTTCTGCAGGAAAACCCGCAAGACCGACGCGGCCGTCTGGCGATCACGCTGGCCGCCGGCACCACGCTGCTCTCGTTCGGCCTGCTCGCACTGAGCAGCACGCCGGCCCTGCAAAGCTTCGGCCTGACCATGTTGTTGGGCGTGTTGCTGGTCTGGGCACTGGCACTGGTTTTCCGACCGGGGCAACAAGCATGAGATCACTGCATAAAAACCTGTGCGTGTTGCTTGCCAGCCTGCTGCTCAACGCCTGCACCCGCTGGGGCGACCTGCCGTTGCTGCAAATCGATCCGGCAGCGCTGGGGCCGGCACAGGTGGCGCAACAGCGCATGCAACTGAGTTGGCGCGGCGAGACGCATGTGCTCGAAAACGTACTCGAATCCGGCCCCGACGGGCTGCAGGTGGTGGGTCTGGCCATGGGCCTGCGCGTTTACAGTTTCAGCTATGACGGGCACAAGCTGCAGACCGGCCCGGGCCACCTGCCGCGCGGGCTATCGGAACAGCGCATCGCCAACGACCTGCTGCTGACCCACGCGCCACTGGATGCGCTCGTCAACGCAATGCCGGTTGGCTGGCAGATTACGGAGCAGACCACCGCCGCGGGTCAGCGCCAGCGTCTGCTGCAACAAGACAAGGAAACTGTGATCGAGGTCAAGTATGATGCCGGCGCGCCGTGGGCGGGCCGCAGCGTGTTGATTCACCACCGCGACGGCTACCAACTGATACTCGATTCGGTCAGCGAGACATGAAGACTTATCTGAATCATCTGGGAGTAATCTGCGCACTGGGCGATGGCGTCGCAGCCGTGCGCGAGCAGTTGTTCGCCGGCACGAGTCCCGGCATGCGAAGCACCGAGCAATACAGTCCGTGCCATCCGCGCACGCTGGGCCTGGTCGATGCCGAATTGCCAGCACTCGATCACCATCCGATGCAGCTACGCTCGCGCAACAATGCGCTGCTTCTGCATGCCCTCGAACAGATTCGGCCTGCGGTTGAGGCACTCAAGGCAAAAACACCGGCGCATCGTATCGCCGTCATTCTCGGCACCAGTACCACCGGCATGGCCGAGAGCGAAGAGGCGCACCAGTTCCAGTGCCAGGAAGGCCGCTTCCCCGAGCGCTTCCATTACGCCCAGCAGGAGCTGGGCAGCCCGGCGCGCTTTCTTTCCGCCGAGTTGGGCGTGACCGGCCCGGCGTATGTGATCTCGACCGCCTGCACTTCCAGCGCCAAGGCGCTCGCCAGCGCAGCGCGCCTGTTGCAGGCGGGGTTGGCAGACGCGGTACTGGCTGGTGGCGTGGACACGCTGTGCCGCTTTACCGTGGCCGGGTTTGCCGCGCTGGAATCGATCGATGATGCGCCCTGCAACCCGTTTTCAGCCAACCGGCGCGGCATCAATATCGGCGAAGGCGCTGCGCTTTTCATCGTGAGTCGGGAGAGCGGCCCGGTTTGCCTTGCCGGCTGGGGAGAAAGCTCGGACGGTCACCATATTTCCGCGCCGGACCCCAGCGCTAACGGCGCCAAGCTCGCAATCGGCAAGGCGTTGCAACGCGCCAGACTTGCTGCAGCGGACATCGGTTACATCAACCTGCACGGCACCGCCACGCAGCAGAACGACGCGATGGAAAGCCGCGCGGTAGCAGAACTGCTGCCGGGCGTACCGGCCAGCTCGACCAAGCCGCTGACCGGGCACACGCTGGGCGCAGCCGGCGCGATCGAAGCCGGGCTGTGCTGGCTCACATTGACCGATCAGGCTGGCCGCCTGCCACCGCACCATTGGGACGGCGTGCCCGATCCTGCCCTGCCTGCGCTGCCGTTTGTTGCGCCGGGTTCTACATCGAGTACAGTGCGCGCGGTGATCAGCAATTCCTTCGCCTTTGGCGGCAACAATATCGCCCTGGTGTTGACCCGATGACCTTACCCCCCATTGCCGAACTTATCCCGCATAATGCGCCGATGATCCTGCTCGACCGGGTATTGGAAGTCGGCACGGACCAGCTAAGCGCCGAGGTCACCCTCCGGCCCGATTCGCCGTTTTGCGACGGCCAGCGCGTCGGCGGCTGGGTCGGCATCGAATACATGGCCCAGAGCATCGCCGCACTGGCTGGCTGGACCGCGCGACAGGTCAATGATCCGGTGCGCATCGGTTTTCTGCTCGGCACGCGCAAATACACCAGCCACACCCCCTGGTTCCACGCCGGCGAAACCCTGCATATTCATATCCAGCGTGAAATCGATGGCAACAACGGTGTCAGTGCAGTGGCTTGCCGCATCACGGCCCCGGATGGCCGGCTGCATGCCGAGGCCACGCTGACCGTGTATCAGCCAGACAATCTTGAGGAGTTCCTTAAAACATCATGAGCAAGACCATTCTTGTCACCGGCGCCAGCCGGGGTATCGGCCGTGCCATCGCCCTGCGTCTGGCGCGCGATGGCTACGACGTGGCCGTGCATTATCACAGCCGACTCGAATACGCCGAAGCGGTGGCTCAGGAAGTTCGCACGCTGGGTTGCAAGACTCGCCTGCTGCAGTTCGACATTGCCGACCGCGCCGCTACCCGCGCAGCGCTGGAAGCAGATGTGGCCGCGCATGGCGCACCGTACGGTGTGGTCTGCAACGCCGGCATCGCTGCGGACAACGCGTTTCCGGCTCTGACCGACGCCGAATGGGATGGCGTGCTGCGCACCAATCTCGATGGTTTCTACAACGTGCTCCACCCCTTGGTGATGCCGATGATCCAGACCCGCCAGCCTGGTCGCATCGTCACCCTGTCATCCGTTTCCGGCATCATCGGCAATCGCGGCCAGGTGAACTACAGTGCGGCCAAGGCCGGCATCATCGGCGCGACCAAGGCGCTGGCGGTGGAGCTCGCGAAGCGCAACATCACCGTCAACTGCGTGGCCCCAGGCCTGATCGATACCGAAATGGTCGAGCCGCATGTGCTGGAAGAAGCGCTGAAAGTGATCCCGGCCAAGCGCATGGGCAAACCCGAGGAAGTCGCCGCCACGGTGAGTTTCCTGATGAGCAAGGACGCGGCCTACATCACCCGGCAGGTGATCTCGGTCAATGGAGGCATGGTATGAGACGCATCGTTGTCACCGGCATGGCCGGCTTGAGCCCGCTGGGCCACGATTGGACCACGATTTCTGCACGCCTGCGCTCGGGCCAGAATGCCATTGCCCATATGCCGCAATGGGCCGAATATGCCGGACTCAACAGCAATCTGGGCGCACCGGTTGCCGCCTTCGAGCTGCCGACAGAGACCTACAATCGCAAGCGCACGCGCAGCATGGGTCCGGTAGCGCTGATGGCCTGTCGCGCCTGCGAGCTGGCCTTGGCCGATGCCGGCCTCTTGGGCGATCCGGTGCTGACGAGTGGGCGCACCGGCGTTTCGTACGGTTCGTCCGCCGGATCGCCGGCTGCGATCCGCGATTTCGGTCGCATGATGATCGACAAGACCACCGAGGGCATCAACGCCACCAGCTACATCCGCATGATGGGCCACACCACGGCGGTCAATATCGCAGTGTTTTTCGGCCTGACCGGCCGCGTGCACACCACGTCCAGCGCGTGTACCTCGGGCAGCCAGGGCATCGGTTATGCCTATGAAGCGATCAAGTATGGCCATGCCGATGTGATGGTCGCCGGTGGCGCGGAAGAGTTGTGCGCCTCGGAAGTCGCCGTGTTCGACACGCTGTTTGCCACCAGCACGCGCAACGACACCCCGGAACTCACGCCGCGCCCGTTCGATGCCGAGCGCGACGGCCTTGTGATCGGCGAAGGCGCCGGTACGCTGATCCTGGAAGAATACGAACACGCCAAGGCGCGCGGCGCGACGATTTACGCTGAGCTGGTGGGCTATGGCACCAACTGCGATGGCGCGCACGTGACCCAGCCCAACGCGGTAACCATGGCCGGCGCGATGAAGCTGGCACTCGCCGATGCCAAGATACCAACGGAAGCTATCGGCTACGTGAATGCCCACGGCACCGCGACCGATCACGGCGACGTAGCCGAAAGCCATGCCACCCACAGCGTGTTCGGCGAGCGCATGCCGATCAGCTCGCTCAAGAGCTACATGGGCCATACCCTCGGTGCCTGTGGCGCGCTGGAAGCCTGGTTCAGCATCATGATGATGCGCGAAGGCTGGTTTGCGCCCACAACCAACCTCGTGAATGTTGATCCGCGTTGCGCAGCGCTCGATTACCTCACCGGCAGCGGCCGCGATGTCCAGACCGAATACGTGATGAGCAACAATTTTGCTTTTGGCGGAATCAATACCTCGCTGATTTTCCGCACTCAGCCATAACAACCAACCACAACAAGGAGTTCTGCATGCGTTCCATCATTGCCGTTTGCACCCTGACAGCCCTCTTCGCCACCCTGCCCGCTCAGGCTCGTGATACCGAGTACAAGCTGCCGATTCAGGATATAACGAACATGGCCGACTATCAGGACAAGATTGGCACCGAAGTGCGTTTTTTCTTCGGCGATCAGAAAACGCCAGCCATTGAACAGCGCTTGGGTGAGTACACCACCAACAAGAAAACCAACGCCTTCAACAAAAGCGATGAAGAAGCCTGTCGTTGGGTCATGCTATCGGCATTGGTCAGCCTGAAGGAAAAAGCCCTGCAATTGGGCGGTAACGCAGTGGTCAGCATCAAGAGTTATTACAAGAAAGACGAATTTTCCAGCAGCACCGAATACGAATGCCATGCCGGTGCGTTGATGTCCGGCGTTGCACTCAAGGGAACTGTGGTCAAGCTCAAATAAAGAGCCTGACTCAATCCAGGAAGAGGCGCTGTTACTTCAACGTTGCTGATATCCGCATCAATGCAAAAGCCCGGAAACTTCCGATCCGGGCTTTTTGTTGTCTAGTGGTTTGCAACGATTCAGGGCTTGAAGCACGCGCGCATGAACTCCAGATATTCTTTCGCCGCTTCGCTTCCCTCACTCGGCGCCCAAGATGCTTTTTCTTCCTGGGCGAGCGGCAAATAGGGGCCGGCCTTGCTTTCAAAGAACACCGAGCCCGGCTCCAGCGCAACCACGCTGTGCATGACCCCCGCAGGAATATCCACGCCGACCGTTCCGCTATTGGGCGCCAAGATACGGAACATCGTAATCTGCCCGGCCTCGTCAAACGCCAGAACCCCTACCCGCCCCGCCAGGACAATGATCGTTTCCGCTTTGTCGGGTGACAGGTGCCGGTGCGGTGGAACATAGCTGTCCGGTTCGACCGCGTTGAGCATGCGGTGACATAACGCCTGATCATCCACATGGAAATTCTGATTCATGCGCCGTCTTGGTGCATTTCGTGCTTCTTTGGATAGTGCCGCCAGTATTTGCGAATCAATCGTTTTGAACTGGTTCAATTCTCAGACTCCAAAAAAAAACCCGAAACGGGCTGCGTTCCGGGCTTATCAACAACATCTACAAAGGAGAAACTATCAAGATGTAACTTGCCACAACCTGAAGTTTCCACAACTTTAAGGCTAAAGTGGTGCACAGTCAAGTTAAAACGCACCACTTCCGGGCGGACAACTCCCTGCGTGTTGTTTGCGCACACACGGGTATAATAATCATTCCCAAAAACTGAAAAAATGTTCGCCATCATGTCCTTGCCTGATCCGCGCAACTACGCACCTGTCAATGCCCGCAACCCGCTCATCCGCCAACTGATGTCGCTCATGACCGAGCATGACGCTTTGGCCATCACCAACAAACGCGCTGCGCTCCAGGCACAGATCGCCGATCTGCTGGCGGCCAATGACCACGCTGCGCTAAATGCAGCCCTTAACCAGGCGCCGGCCCTGGAGGCATGGCAGACGCTCTGGCAAGCCTTGCGCGATGAAGTGGAAAGCGCCCCCGCGGATGCGAATAACCATGCCACGCTGTTTGCCATCCCCGTTATCATCGTCGCGGGCAGCGACAAAGGCGCCCGTTTGCCCGGCATGCTTTCCTCGCCCGAGACCGTGTTGAATCTGCTGCGCCAGCATGGTGTGCTGGCAGCCGACGCAATGGCTTGCCTGGCACCGGAACTGGTTTCAAGCGACATGCTCGCCGCCATCAGCCCTTCCCGCCAAATACGCTTAAAAACCGCTTTGGTTGAACCGCTTCAAAATAGTTCCAGCAATTTGTTCGACTTGACGCCATCCCCCCTCGAAGTCAAGGAGGAATCAGCCTGGCTGCGCTTCATCGTCGGCGCGGTACTGCAGCCCGAGACTGCCCCGCCCCAGATCAAGCTCGGGGGCGCGGTCGATAACTGGGGCATGGCGTTGGCCCAGAATCTGGGAGAACAACTGAAGACTACGGGTGCAACCGTCCTGGCCTTGCCGCGCGCGCCGCAAAGCTGGCTGGCGGCACAGGAAAACGGCCGAACCATCCTGCTGGAAACCCGCCTGCAACTCCTGGCCAGCAGCGCCATCCGTGCCATTCGCAGCAAGGGACGCACCCCGGTCGCGGTCATTGCCGCACACGAAAACGACGAGATCCGCATCACGCTCTCATCACAGGAAGATGCCGAGCGCTGGCAAGGGTTTGTCTGGCCCTTGTCTCCCGGGGATCACGTTGAGCAAATCGTTGATTTTACGCAGACGCTTTTCCATGATTGCCAGGTGCAGGATATCCGGCTTGTCGAGTCGATCCAGCCCGATCGCGAAGGTGAACTGCCGTTCTTCGTAACCGCCCATTTTTCCCCGATTGCCCGCCACTGATGGAGCACGCCATGAGCTACTTCAAGTATCACGTCTTTTTTTGCCAGAACCAGCGCGAAGCCGGGGAAACCTGTTGCAACAACTGTGGCGCGACCGAGATGCAGGCCTATGCCAAGGATCGCGTCAAAGCACTGAAACTCAATGGCCCGGGCAAGGTGCGCATCAACAAGGCAGGCTGCCTGGATCGCTGCGATCAGGGGCCGGTACTGGTGATCTATCCCGAGGCAGTCTGGTACCAGTATGTCGACAAAGAGGATATCGACGACATCATCAATGAGCATCTCATGAACGGCCGCATCGTGGAGCGCCTGAAAATATGACGACGCCCCGCAAAGCCCCCAGTTTTGAATTGATCGATATCGCCGGTCCGGCAGGCCGGCTGGAGTGCCTGCGGCTGGCAGCCGCCACGGAATACCCCCACGGCATTGCGCTGGTGGCCCATCCCAATCCGACCGAGGGAGGAACCTTCACCAACAAGATCGTGCATACCCTGGCCAAGACGCTGTCCCGCCTCGGTTATGTCTGTTACTGCCCGAACCTGCGCGGCGTCGGCAACTCGGAAGGCATGCATGAGCGCGGCGTTGGCGAAGTCGACGACATGGCCGCCGTGCTGGCGGTTGCCCGCCATGAAAACCCGCACGTACACCGGCTGATGCTGGCGGGATTCTCTTTTGGCACCTATGTTCAGGCGCAACTACGCCAGCGCCTGGCGGATGACGAAGTACAGAACATGATTCTGGTGGGCCCGGCCATCTCGCGTTACGATTTTCCGGCCGTTCCGTCCAACTCACTGATCATCCACGGCGAGGAAGACGAAGTGATCCCGCTTGCTGCAGTGCTCGATTGGGCGCGCCCACAGCATCTACCCATCGTGGTGGTTCCCGGGACTGGGCATTTTTTCCACGGCAGGCTTACCCGCCTGGCCGAAATCGTTGTGCACAACGTTCACGGCTGACAACAATCTTCCTTACTGCATGCTAGAGTGAATTGACCATCCAGGCCCGTTACCTACATGAACAGCGTTCGTCGCCGTCTGATTGTTTTTTTTGTCATTGTCGTCACATCGGTGCTTGGCGCATCGGGTGCCTATTCGTATTGGCGCAGCCGTACTGAGCTTGCCAATGATTTGAAGCACACGGGTGATGCCTTGCGCAGCCGGCTTGAAACTTCGCTGCCGGGTCCACTCTGGAATTTTGACGATTACCAGCTGGACCGCATTCTTGATTCCGAAATGCTCTCACCCAAGATCAGGCAGATCGTGATCGAAAACAGCGGCAAACTGGTGGCCGGGCGCGGCCTGACGAGCCAGGGCCAGATCGAGCGGCTTAACGCGCTGCCGGAGAAAAAAGCAGGCGACATCGAGTTCAACGTTTTTTACCAGGACAATTTCCAGCGCCCGATCGGCAAGGTGATCTTCCGGCTTTCCGAAGATCCGATGAATGAGCAATTGAACAAGATCGTGCTGGAAAAACTGATCGAAATCGCGCTGCTTGTCAGCGTTATCGTCCTGGCACTGAGCCGAAGCCTGACCGTTCTGCTGGTTCGTCCCTTGCGGCAACTGCATGACATGCTGCAACGTGCTGCCGACCAGACGGAGGAAGGCATCTCGGACGCAGCATTGCGTCTTCCCGATTGCCATTATGTCGAATTTGCCGATGTCACCAGCGGCTATAACCGCATCGCCCGACGCCTGCTTGAGGATCTGCACAAAAGGCGCGCAGCCGAAGACGAGATGCGCCAATCCAAGGATGCTGCGGAAACCGCCTATCGCCAGCTCAAGGAAACCCAGACCACTCTGGTGCAGTCAGAAAAAATGGCTTCGCTCGGCAGTCTGGTCGCGGGCATAGCCCATGAAATCAACACGCCGATCGGCGTGATCCTTACCGGGGCATCGGTATTGTCGGAAGAGTCTTCGGCGTTCCAGAAAGGGGTCGAAGCCGGCACCATGAAAAAATCGGAAGTCTTGCGCTATACCGAAACTGCCATGCAGTCGGCCAGCCTGATCCAGGCCAATGCCGTGCGCGCCGCTGCACTGATTCAAAGCTTCAAGCAAGTGGCTGTCGACCAGACGTCCGAGGCGCGCCGGGTTTTCGAGCTGGGCGAGTACATCGAGGAAATTGTTCTCAGCTTGCGCCCGGCGTTCAAGCACAGCGCGATTGAAATGAAGATCGATTGCCCGGAAAAAATCGAGGTAGATGGCTATCCCGGCGCACTTTCGCAGGTCATTACCAATATGGTGACCAATTCGCTGCACCATGCCTTCGAGCCGGGGCAGCCCGGCACCATGAGCATCTCGGCCAGTATGGAGCACGGCGCGGTCAAGATAATTTTTTCAGACAATGGCCGCGGTATCCTGCCGGAAAACATGCACCGGATTTTTGACCCGTTCTTTACCACGCAGCGTGGTTCCGGCGGCAGCGGGTTGGGCCTTCATATTGTCTACAACCTGGTCACCCAGACCATGGGCGGCACGATTGCGGTAACTTCTTCGCCCGGCAATGGCGCCACGTTCACCATTGCTTTTCCTCGCCTTGCTCCTGACCGGCGCAACCACGCATCCACGGATACCTCGTCCAGGTAGCGAGCCCGCGCTGTCTGAGGGGGCTGTGGTTTTTTCGGCCACGCCCCATCAGCTTGGGCAGCGAAGCATTCCTCTAAGAAAAGCGTGATGTCTCAAACAGTACATCTCGTGATACGCCGTAACGGCGCAGGATACGGCGCAATTGCTCCAGTGCCTCGATCTGGATCTGCCGCACCCGTTCGCGCGTCAGGCTCAGGTTCGCTGCCAGATCTTCCAGGGTGCAGATCTCGAAGCCATTGAGCCCGTAGCGACGCTCGATCACCATGCGTTGCTTGTCCGACAACTGCTTGAGCCATTCGCAGACATAGCGTTCGATCTCGGCGTTTTGCAGCAGGGTTTCCGGGCCGTCATGCTGCTCGTCCGGGATCGATTCGCCGATCGTCAGCATCGGATCGATATCCAGCGGCGCATCCAATGACGCCACGCGCTCATTCAGGTTCATCACCCGTCGCACGTCTTCGACATCCTTGCCCACCAGGAGAGCAATATCTTCGACCGTCGGCTCCTGCCCGTTATGCGCTTCCAGATGACGCTGGGCACGCAGGTAGACGTTCAGTTCCTTGATCACATGCACCGGCAACCGGATGGTGCGCGACTGGTTCATGATCGAGCGCTCGATACTCTGCCTTATCCACCAGGTTGCGTAGGTGGAAAAGCGGAAACCGCGCTCGGGATCGAACTTTTCCAAGGCATGCATCAGGCCGATATTGCCTTCCTCGATCAGGTCCAGCAGGGTCATGCCGCGATTGATGTAATGCTTGGCGATATTCACCACGAGCCGCAAGTTGTGCTCGATCATTTTCTGCCGCGCTTGGAAATCCCCCTGCACCACACGCCGCGCCAGCGCGCGCTCTTCATCCGGGGTCAGCAGGGCACTCTGGCCAATCTGATTCAGGTAAATCTGCGTCACATCGCCGGTTGAATCTGTCGCATACAGACTACTTTCTTCCGCCTGCGCCTGCTCGACTTCCAGATCAGCAGCAACCTCGACTTCTTCCAGCTCGGCCTCTCCTTCTGCATCCAGGAGATCGTCTTCCAGTGTTTCGTTCTGCTCGTCCATGATTTCTCTGCCGTGATGAATTTTGTTGGATCCACCGGCTTGCCAAACTTGCGTCTTTCAAAAATGAAGTTTGACCTGGTCGGTGTCGGAATTACCCATTTCGGCTATCTTCTCCCCGCGTTTGACGACCCCTTCTTATAAATACAACAACTTGCTGTTATGTCTATGAATCCAAAGACGGAACATCCGGGTTGACGCCCCTTTTCCTGATCAACTTTTGATCGATCAATGGCTCCTTGGATGGTGGTTTTTATGGTTTTCCGGCGGATCCAGCTTTGCAATCAGATAGTGTTCCAGTGCACATGCCAGATAAGAAGTTTCGGGAGGAAAACCGAGTGTTGCAATCCGGTCCACACCGGCGTTACGCCAGCGTTGTTCCAGGATGTAGTTGACGTCGGTATCGGCAGGGGCAACCTCCAGAACATGCGCCAGCAGCCTTTTTCGGATACCGTGCTTTTTTTGAGAGCCATAGCTGTGTCCTGCGCCCAGCCCTACAAAAACCAGCGTTTCCCCGCTGAGTAGTGCATATACGCCATCAAGTTCATGATTCGGGATTGCGCCGCAGCCATCCCAGGAAAAATCCCATGCGGGTGTTGCCATATTGCCCCCATGGAGATCAAAAAAATTTCCGGTTTCTTGCACCAGACTATCTCTTGCTGCCATGCCAGTTCTCTGCCTCCCGGATCTTCGCGCGGTATGTTTCGGAAGATCACCACGTCTTGGTTGCAACGACGACTTATCCGATTGTTTATCAAGGAGATAAGGGTCAGCTGACCCTGATAATTTATGGTGCGATGCCGCACATGTGAATACGCGTGGGCGCGTACGTGTTTGCCCTTACTGTCCTGACCATTGACGCAGAGTAGGTAATCCCTTACGGTGTTCACCACCCTTTACTGGCCAATCTGATATCCACAGAACCTGGCTATCCTACCGGTCGTAATCATGAAAAATGCTTGGGCATATCGTTGGTCTGACATTCCGTGGTTGATCGGCACGGCGGCCGTCTATGCCTTGCTCGCCAAAATCGTTCTCACGCTCTACTCGACCAATGGCTTGGTGTCCGTCTTCTGGCCAGGTGCCGGCGTTTCACTGGCCATGCTTCTGCTCGGCGGGCAAAAGTTTTGGATAGGTATCTATGCCGGCGCCGTGATTGGGGGCATTTGGACAGGCTACCCTTTGGATGAGGTAGCGGTTCTTTCATTGGGAAATGTGCTTGAAGCGCTGCTGGGCGCATGGTTACTGCGCCGAAAAGGCGATTTCGACGTCTCGCTCCAGTCTCCACGCGATTTTTTCCGATTATTCTATTTGGCCGGGGCGCTTAGCCCATCCATCAGTGCGGCGATAGGCATCTGCACCATGCTGTATATGGGTCACATTGCTCCAAGCAACGCCATGCATGTATTGGCCCAATGGTGGATGGGCGACACACTCGGTATCGTGCTCATCGCTCCTTTCATCATGGTCTGGCGTACCCCGCCGCGTATAGAGTCATGGCGCTGGCCGGAACTCGTTGCATTGCTGGCGGTTTCCCTAGTAATCGGCCAGGTTGTTTTTCTTGATTGGTTTTATGAACTGTTTGGCCTGATCAATCACGGCCACTGGATGTATCTGGTCGTTTGTTGGGCCGCCATACGATTGGGATTGCACGGCGTGCTGCTCGTCATGCTGCTGACAACCGTGCAGGCCCTGGTGGGCGCAGCACAAGGAGTCGGTCTCTTTGGTCGCGATCTGGCAAACACCCAGCTGGTCAATTTTTGGGCATACACGATTATCCTCGCGCTGATCGGGATACCGCTGGCGATCATTTTTGCCGAACGCGAACGAACCACCGCAGAGCTACGATCCAGCAAGCGCCGCTATAGCACCTTGTTTGAAAACATGCAGGATGGGCTTGCTCACTGCCGCATGATCTTCCGGGGTGAAGTTGCCGTTGATTACGAATACATCTCCGCCAATCCGGCTTTCGAAAAAGTCACTGGATTGAAGGATGTGATCGGTCGCAAGATCAGTGAAATCATTCCCGGTTACGCAAAAGAGAACCAGGTTTCTCTGGATACTTTCGGCAAAGTTGTCCGCACGGGAGAACCCGTACGCTGGGAGCATTATCTCGCAGCGCAAGAACGCTGGTTTTCGTTCGCCGTCTACCGGCCTGCACCCGATGAGTTCGTCTGCCTTATCGAAAACATTACGGAACGCAAACAGGCGGAAGACGAATTGCGCAAACTCTCGCAGGCGATAGCGCAGGTTCCGGTCAGCATCGTCATCACTGATCTGGATGCACGCATCCAGTATGTCAATCCCGCGTTCAGTGCTGCGTCTGGATATTCCGCCCAGGAAGCCATGGGCCAGAACCCGCGCCTGCTTAAATCCGGCAGTACCCCGCAAAAAACCTATGAGGACCTCTGGGCCACGCTTCAGGCAGGGAAAATCTGGCGCGGCGAATTCATCAACCGCCGTAAAAACAGCACCGAGGAATACATCGAAGCGGCCACCATATCCCCTCTTCGCCAGGCGGACGGGCAGATAACCCACTATGTTGCAGTCAAGGAAGATATCACCGAGCGCAAACGAATCGTGGCCGAACTGCGGTTGAGCAAAGATCGCTTTCTATTGGCGAAAGCGGCAGCAGGTCTGGGTTACTTCGACCACGACATCGTCAATGGCAATCTCGAGTGGGACGAACAAGCACGGGAATTTTGGGGCTTCGGTTCGGATGAACGGTTCGGCTTTGATGAATTCCTGTCCGGCATACACCCCGATGACCGTGCGGCCACACAGGCCGCTATCGCGAGGTCTCATGATCCAACCGGCACCGGGAAATACTATGCAGAATATCGGGTTATCAATCGAGGCAACAAACGTGTTCGCAATGTAGTGGCCAGTGGGGAAGTATTTTTCGAAAACGGGCATGCTATCCGCGCCTTCGGCATATTGAGGGATATTTCTGCGCAGAAACAACTGGAAAAGGAAATTCAGGAGCGACGCAGCGAGATGGAAGGACTCATCAACCAGCAGGTGGCAGCGCAGACGGCCGCAGCCATCGCGCACGAATTGAACCAGCCACTGGTCGCAGTTTCTGCCTATAGTGAGGCGGCACTGCGCATGCTGCGCAGCGAAAAGGCAACCCCGGAAAAACTGGCGTACGCGCTGGAAGGCGCGATGACGCAGGCACAGCGCGCAGGCAATACGCTACATGAACTGCTCGATTTCCTGCACAAGGGCGAAGTCGTTCCCGAGCCGGTCGACCTCAACCGCGTGGTGCACGATGCGCTCACCATCGCCGAAGAAAGTGGTTACGGCGGCTTCCATCAAGTGCTGGAACTCGAGCCGGATTTGCCGCCGGTTCTGGCCAACCATCTCCAGCTGCAGAAGGTTCTGGTCAATCTGCTGCATAACGGGGTCGAGGCCATGCGCAGTACAGGGATGCCCATGTCCTCGATTACCATCAAGGTGAAAACCATGCATGAGAAAAAAATGGCACAGGTGACGGTGCAAGACAGCGGCCCTGGGCTTGATACGGAAATGGCCAATCGCATTTTTGAACCCTTTTTTACCACCAAACCCAAGGGCATCGGTCTGGGGCTTGCCATCAGCCGCGCGCTCATCGAAGCGCATGGCGGGCAGCTTTGGGCCGATATGGACACCGGCCCTGGAGCGACATTCCACTTTAATCTGCCCTTCGCCTCATGAAACGCAAATCAACGATCTTTGTGGTTGACGACGATCCCGCAGTGCGCGATTCGCTGACGCTGCTGCTCGAACATGAGGATTTCATCGTCGAAACCTTCGATAGTGCGGAAGCCTTCCTGGCCGCCAACCGCTCAGCGCCGTACAGTTGTGCCATTGTCGATATCCGCATGGCCGGTATGGATGGCATCCAGCTGCAAACCGAGCTGGCGCGTCGCAGTTCCTTGTTGCCCGTCATCTTTCTCACCGGCCATGGCGATATTCCCCTGAGTGTTCGGGCCATCAAGGCCGGCGCGGTCGATTTCCTGACCAAACCCGTTACCGGATCGGCACTGCTGGCAAGCGTGCTGGCGGCACTGCGCGAAAGCGAAAAACTGGACTTGCAGGCCAAAGCCAATCACACGGCCTCCGAGTGCATCTCCAATCTGACCGACCGGGAACGTGATGTCATGATTCTGGCCGTCGAGGGCTTGTCCAACAAAGAAATTGCACGCCATCTGGGCATCAGTCACCGGACGGTTGAAATTCACAAGGCGAGAATCATGCACAAGACCGGGGCAACCACCTTGCTCGACCTGGCCCGCATTGCCAAAGCCAGCGGGTTGCGTAACTAGGTTCTGTTGACGCTAGATTATTTTTTTACGCAAGCCCGCCAACTTGTCGGGGCGCGAAGCCAAGCGCAAGCAAGACTTCCCGTCTTGCGAGCATTGGCGACAAAGCATCCGGCAAGAATGGCGGGCTTGCCCTCCGCGTAAAAATCAATCTAACGCCAACAGAGCCTACAGCTTTCGCCCTGCAGCGATTACCAAGGCAACTCCGGTAGCTTGCCTTGATCCAATAAGCACGGCATGCTGACAACATCCGCACCAGCAGGTTGTTGCCATGAACGATCAAAATACCGCCAGCCAATGGGCTACGCTCTCGGTCGCCACCTTCAACATGCTCAACCTGGCACTGCCCGAGCGTAGTTTCTATGCCAATCAAACCCCCTACACCTCGCAGGAGTACCGGCGCAAAATTGATTGGCTCGGCTTGCAACTCGCGCGACTGAATGCTGATCTGATCGCCGTCCAGGAGGTTTGGGACGAAGCGGCATTGCAAGAAGCAGTGGCAAACAGCCATTTGCACTACAGCACTGTGCAGGCCCCGGGGGCAGAACAAGGCTCTACCGGCACCCCGCGCAACGGCCTGATTACCCGCCTGCCGCTCGAAAACCTTGAAGCCATACAGGAATTTCCGTCCGAGATGAGCGTGCCGGTTCCAGAACTGGGCGAACACAGTCGTTTCGAGCGCCCGATTCTCAAGGTGCGCGTGCGCACCCGGCAGGGGCAGGTTCTGCATGTGCTGATTGCGCACCTGAAATCGAAACGGCCCAAATTCCTGCAAGATGCTTCCGGCAATGCACTGGAAGACCGCGACGACCCGGTCATCGGGGTACGCGCCGCCTTGCGCTCCCTGGTGATGCGTGCGGCAGAAGCTGCGGCACTGCGCGCCCTGGTTGTCGACATCCTGAAAAATACCCATGAGCCGCTGATCCTGATGGGCGATCTGAACGACGGCCCGAATGCGGTCACGACCCAGATGGTCGCCGCCACCGCCGAAGTTGCCTTTGATCGCCAGGCCCGCGACACCGCACTGTTCAACGCTTACGATATCCAAACGGGTTCCGTACTCCTGCGCGATGTGGCCTACAGCCATGTTTATCAGGGGTTCGCCGAAGTGCTGGACCAGATTTTTGTCTCGGAAGAGTTCATGTTCGATAGCCGCTTCTGCCTGGGCGATGTGCGCCGCGTCGATTACTTCAACGATCACCTCAACGAAGGCCGCGACCGCATCCGCTCCGACCACGGTTTCGTGCGCGCCCTGTTACGCCTGCGCATGCCGGCCGAATCCAGTGCGGACCCGCGCCATACTCCTTCGCCCATCCAACCGATTTGAAATGCCTGCCATGCCTAAACCCGTCACGCCCCTTTTCAACTGGCTCGACCAGCGCGATGCCGGCATCCTGCTGCATCCCACCAGCCTGCCCGGTACGCAAGGGGTCGGCGTGCTGGATGGCGCCGTGGATGACTGGTTTGCGTTCCTGTCCGATGCCAGTATCCGCTACTGGCAAGTCTGCCCGCTCGGACCCACCGGTTACGGCGATTCGCCCTACCAGTGCTTTTCCACCTTTGCCGGCAATCCCTATCTGATCGATCTTGCTGCCTTGCAGAAATTGGGTTTGCTGGGTCAGGCCGACCTCGCGCCACTGGCGCAGCTCCCGCAGGATCATGTTGATTTTGGCGCGCTGTACAAAACCAAGTGGCCGATCCTGTTCAAGACCTTCGAGACGTTTGTCGCGACGCCCGATATCGCCCTGCCCTACGGTGATTTCGAGCAATTCAAGCAGCAACACCAATTCTGGCTGGAGCCCTACACGCTGTTCCTTGCGATCAAGGATCTGCGCCACGGCCAGCCTTGGTGGGAATGGCCGGAAGAACTGCGTTTTTATTCGCGCGCCCGCTCGGCCAAATTACCTGAAAGCGTCCAAACCTGTGCCCAGGCCCATACATTTTTCCAGTACCTGTTCTTTGGCCAGTGGCAAGCCGTGCGCGAGCGGGCACAGGAAAAAGGAATTTCCATCATCGGTGACGCGCCCATCTTCGTCGCGCCCGATAGCGCCGATGTCTGGTCGCAGCCGGAACTCTTTCAGCTGGACCAGAAAACCGGCCGCCCGCTGTGTGTGGCCGGGGTGCCGCCCGACTACTTCGCCGCCGAAGGGCAGCTCTGGGGCAACCCACTCTACGCCTGGGAAAAACACGCCGAAACCGGCTTTGCCTGGTGGCTGGCGCGGCTGCGCGCCAATTTCCTGCTGTGCGATGTGGTGCGCATCGACCATTTCCGTGCGTTCGATACCTACTGGTCGATTCCGGCCAATGCGCCGACCGCCCAAACCGGGCAATGGCGCCATGGCCCGGGTCTCGCTTTCTTCGAAGCCATTGCCCAGTCGATTCCCGATGCCAAACTGATTGCGGAAGACCTGGGCGAACTGCTGCCCAGCGTGCATACATTGCGCCATGCCACCGGCCTGCCCGGCATGGCGATCCTGCAATTCGCCTTTGGCGGCAACGCCAGCAACAGCTACTTGCCGCACAACCTGCATGCCAACAGCGTGATCTATCCCGGCACGCATGACAACGACACCACGCAGGGCTGGTATCGCAGCGCGCCGGAAGCGGTGCGAGACCATGTGCGGCGCTATCTGCACGTCAGCGGACATGACATTCACTGGGATTTCATCCGCGCAGCCTACGCATCGGTCTGCAACCTCGCCGTCTTCCCGCTGCAGGATTTGCTGGGTCTGGATTCTGCCGCCCGTTTCAATGTGCCAGGGCAAGCCGCCGGCAACTGGCAATGGCGCTACTCGGCAGAGCAACTATCGTCCTTGCATCACCTGAGTGCTGCCTACCTGCGCGAACAGGGCGTGCTGTTCGGCAGAACAGGCGACCGACCAGCAAGCAAAACGCTATAATTCGGCCTCTTTGCAGACACGACAAAAAATGAATCAGCCGATTGAACAGGCCCTGGCCTTGCTGGCCGCCGGCGAACTGGTCGCCATTCCCACCGAAACGGTCTACGGACTCGCTGCCGATGCGGCCAACCCGCAAGCCGTGGCCAAGATTTTCGCCGCCAAGGGACGTCCCAGCGATCACCCGCTGATCGTGCATATCGCAGGCAGCGCGCAAATCGACGACTGGGCCATTGATGTTCCGCAAGCCGCGCGCGACCTCGCCGCCGCGTTCTGGCCCGGCCCGCTCACGCTGATCCTGAAACGCCAGCCGCACGTGCCCGATGCCGTAACCGGCGGCCAGGACACCGTGGGCCTGCGCGCCCCGGCGCACCCGCTCACCCACGAGTTGCTGGTGCGCTTCGGCGGCGGCCTGGCAGCGCCTTCGGCCAACAAGTTCGGTCATGTCAGCCCGACCACGGCGGAGCATGTGCGTCAGGAATTCGGCGCGGAAGTTCCGTTGGTACTCGACGGCGGCCCTTGCCTCGTGGGCGTGGAGTCGACGATTGTCAGTCTGGTTTCCGATCAACCGATGTTGCTGCGACCCGGCGGCGTGCCGCGTGAAGCCATCGAAGCCGTTCTCGGCCGGCCGCTGGAACACCACCAGAAATCTGATACTGCCAAGATCCGGGCATCCGGCCTGCTCGATTCGCACTACGCACCGCGCACCAAACTGATTACCGGCTCACTGCCGCAATTGGTGGAAACTGCGCACCGTTACTATGAGCAGGGCCAGCGCGCGGGCTTGATTCTATTCGGTGAATCACCCGCTGCCATTCCTGCGGCAATCCGTGTCGCCATGCCCACGAACCCCGCTGCCTATGCGCGCGAGCTCTATGCCACCTTGCGCCAGCTGGATACGGCCGGTCTGGATCTGCTGCTGCTGGAAAGTCCACCCAATACGCCGGAATGGTTGGCGGTCAATGACCGGCTGATGCGCGCCGCCCACGTACGGTTGCCGCATTAATTTCTCTTTCTGATTCCGGGAAAACTCTACACTTAACCCAGTGCGGGTATTCATCAGAATGACATATGAAAAGGGTCATTCTCAGTTAATATACGCCCCTTGTTTTTTGCTCAGCCCGGCGGGGTTGCCATAAGGATTGCTGCCATGCGTTTTTCATTTCCCATTGTCATCATCGACGAAGATTACCGCTCGGAAAACACCAGCGGTTCCGGCATTCGCGCCCTGGCTTCAGCGCTCGAACAAGAGGGCATGGATGTCGTCGGTTTCACCAGCTACGGCGATCTGACCTCGTTTGCGCAACAGCAAAGCCGGGCGGCCGGTTTCATCCTCTCGATCGATGACGAGGAATTCGAAATCGACAGCGAGATCGTGCTCAACAGCCTGCGCAACTTTGTGGCCGAAATCCGCCGCCGTAATGCCGATATTCCGATCTATCTGTACGGCGAAACGCGTACCGCCCGCCATATCTCGAACGATATCCTGCGCGAGCTGCACGGCTTCATCCACATGCATGAAGACACGCCGGAATTCGTGGCGCGCCACATCATCCGCGAAGCTAAATCGTATCTCGATACGCTCGCTCCGCCTTTCTTCCGCGCGCTGGTGAATTACGCGCAGGACGGCTCGTATTCCTGGCACTGCCCCGGCCACTCGGGCGGCGTTGCCTTCCTGAAGTCGCCGGTCGGCCAGATGTTCCATCAGTTCTTTGGCGAGAACATGCTGCGCGCGGACGTGTGCAACGCGGTGGAAGAACTCGGCCAGCTGCTCGACCATACCGGTCCGGTGGCTGCTTCCGAGCACAATGCCGCACGCATCTTCAACTGCGATCACCTGTATTTCGTGACCAACGGCACCTCGACATCGAACAAGATCGTCTGGCATTCGACCGTGGCGCCGGGCGATATCGTGCTGGTCGACCGCAACTGCCACAAATCCATTCTGCATTCGATCATCATGACCGGCGCGGTGCCGGTGTTCCTGATGCCCACGCGCAACCATTACGGCATCATCGGCCCGATCCCGCGCAGCGAGTTCGAGCCGGAAACGATCCGCCGCAAGATCGAATCCAACCCGTTCGCCCGCGAATCGCTGGCCAAGCGCCCGCATATCAAGCCGCGCGTGCTGACCATCACTCAGTCGACCTACGACGGCATCATCTACAACGTGGAAGAGATCAAGGGTCTGCTTGACGGCCTGATCGACACCCTGCATTTCGACGAAGCCTGGCTGCCGCACGCCAACTTCCATGATTTCTATCACGGCATGCACGCGATTGGCGAGAATCGACCGCGCTGCAAGGAATCAATGGTGTTTGCCACCCAGTCCACGCACAAGCTGCTGGCGGGCCTGTCGCAGGCTTCGCAAATCCTGGTGCAGGACCCGGAAAACCGCCATCTCGACCGCGATATCTTCAACGAATCGTATTTGATGCATACCTCGACCAGCCCGCAGTATTCGATCATTGCCTCGTGCGATGTGGCTGCCGCGATGATGGAGCCGCCGGGTGGCACCGCGCTGGTTGAGGAATCGATCCTTGAAGCGCTCGATTTCCGCCGCGCCATGCGCAAAGTGGACGAAGAATACGGCGATTCCTGGTGGTTCAAGGTCTGGGGACCGGATCATTTGGCCGAGGAAGGCATGGGCAGCCGCGAAGACTGGGTGCTCAAGGATAACGACAACTGGCACGGCTTCGGCTCGATCGCCGACGGCTTCAACATGCTCGACCCGATCAAGGCCACCATCATCACCCCGGGCCTGAACGTGGACGGTGCCTTTTCGGAATCCGGCATTCCAGCGGCCATCGTGACCAAGTATCTGGCCGAACATGGCATCGTCGTGGAAAAGACCGGCCTTTATTCCTTCTTCATCATGTTCACCATCGGCATCACCAAGGGTCGCTGGAACACGATGCTGACCGAGCTGCAGCAATTCAAGGATGCCTACGATACCAATGCGCCGCTGTGGCGCGTGATGCCGGAGTTCGCAGCCAAGCACCCGCAGTACGAACGCATCGGTCTGCGTGACCTGAGCAATCTGGTGCACGGTTTCTACAAGCAGTTCAACGTTGCCCGCCTCACCACCGAAATGTATCTGTCGGACATGACCCCGGCGATGAAACCGGCCAAGGCGTTCTCGATGATGGCGCACCGCGAGATCGACCGCGTGCCCATCGACGAGCTGGAAGGCCGCGTCACCGCCGTGTTGCTCACGCCCTATCCGCCAGGCATCCCGCTGCTGATTCCGGGCGAAGTGTTCAACAAGATCATCGTCGACTACCTGAAATTCGCCCGCGAATTCAACAAGGTCTGCCCGGGCTTCGAGGCCGACATTCATGGTCTGGTCAAGGAAGAGCGCAACGGCGAAACACTCTACTACGTGGATTGCGTGCGCTGCTGATCGCTGATTTAAAGAATGAAAGGCCGCTCACCTGCAAGGGTGAACGGCCTTTTTCACGTTTACCCCGCAGGCTCCGCAACAAACCTGCTTTTCATAAAAACAACCCCGCCACATCGCTCGCAACTGGTGCGCCCTGCAATTCTTTGGGGCAATCACGAGAGCCTCTCTTTGTACCAACCACACTGAAACACACCAAAATCCTTTTAAAAACAGTAGTATAAATTGAATTTTCTCTCCTTGCTTTCACTTGGCACGCGGATTGCTTTGTATTGGCCATACTGGTCATACCAGTTGAACCAGTTCAAGAGAGAGCCAAGATGCCAAGTCTTTCCAATGTCGCCGCACAGAACCTGCAACGCCTGATCGCCAACGGCACGTATCCCCATGGCCAAGCCCTGCCCTCCCAGCGTGAACTCTCCGAAGGGCTGGGTATCAGCCGGGCCTGCCTGCGCGAAGCCATTTCGATGCTGGAAGCCCTTGGGTTGGTGCGCGCTCACCCGGGGAAAGGCGTGTTTGTCACGGCCGGTAATGGCCGCGCCGCGGGTGACATCCCGGCCAATCCTTCCAGCATGCGCCCCGAGGCCATCTTCCAGTTCCGCTACGTGCTGGAACCGGCCGGCGCCAGCATGGCCGCGGCAGACCTGAAAAATCACGCCGATGAATTGCGCGAAGTCCAGGCCAACCTGGAAACCGCATTGCACGGTTTTGACCTGGTGATGGCGGCGGAATGGGATATGGAATTCCATCGCCGCATCGCCCGCCTTTCCGGCAATGAAGCCTTCGTTTCCGTCCTGCAGCAATACGAAACTCAAGTGGCCTACAGCCTGCAACTGCCGTTTGCCAATCCCAAGAGCATCTGGGAACCGGCCGACGAGCATCTGGCCGTAATAGAAGCCATTGCAAACCATGACTCGGCTGCCGCTCGCCAAGCCATGCAAACCCACCTGTTGCGGGCAGCCGCCCGCGTGGGTATCCGCTTTTTCCAACCGTAATCTACAAGGAGCAACACCATGCGTACTTCCCGCTTTTTCCGTCCCCTGGTTCTGCTCGGCGCGCTTGGCTTGGGCAGCCTGGCGCCCGTTGCCCAAGCCGATGTACTGGCCAACATCACCAAGGCCGGCGTGATCAAGATTGCCGTGCCTCAGGATTTTCCGCCCTTCGGCAGCGTGGGCGCGGATATGAAGCCCAGTGGCTATGACATCGACGTGGCCAACCTGATCGGCAAGGAGATGGGCACCAAGGTCGAACTGGTGCCGGTTTCCAGCGCCAACCGCGTGCCGTTCCTGACGACCGGCAAGGTGGATCTGGTGATTTCCAGCATGGGCAAGAATGCGGAACGCGAAAAGGTCATCGATTTTTCCAGCGCGTATGCGCCGTTCTTCAACGGCGTATTCGGACCGGACGACATCAAGATCAGCAAGATCGACGAGCTTGCCGGCAAGACGGTCTCCGTGACTCGCGGCTCGATCGAAGATCTGGAGCTTTCCAAGGTTGCGCCGGCCAGCGCCGTGCTGAAGCGCTTCGAGGACAACAACGCCACCATCGCGGCCTACCTTTCCGGCCAGACCCAACTGCTGGCCACCGGCAACGTGGTGGCCGCCGCAGTGCACGAGCGCAGCAAACAGCGCTCGCTGGGCGTGAAGTTCCTGGTCAAGAATTCGCCTTGCTATATCGGCCTGGCGCAAGGCGAAACCGCACTGCAAAACAAGGTGAACGAGATCATCCAGAAGGCCAAGAAAAACGGCAGCCTGAATGAAATCTCGCAACGCTGGTTGCATGCGGCCTTGCCTGCCGATCTGTAATACGCCGCGTCGCCCAGCCTCTCCCTATGGAAAAGCTGGGCGACGCCAGGAGTTGCTTCATGACTTATCAGTTTGATTTTTCGTTCATCTACGAATACCGCGCCATGCTGGCCCACGGCATTGCCTACACCGTGTATCTGACCCTCGTCGGCGGCACGGTCGGCACGCTGATCGGCACCGTCGGCGCCATTTGCCGCACCTGGGACATCAAGCCCTTTGCCGGGCTGTATCAGTGTTATGTCGAACTCTTTCGCAACACGCCGTTCCTGGTGCAACTGTTCCTGATCTTCTTCGGCTTGCCCTCCTTGGGTATCCGGATGAGCGAAGGCCAGGCGGCCATTCTGGCCATCATCCTGAACGTCGGGGCCTACAGCACCGAGATCATCCGCGCCGGGCTGCAAGCCACGCCCAAAGGGCAGATCGAAGCCGCGCAATCGCTGGCCTTCACCCGCTGGCAGATCTTTTTCTACGTGATGCTGCGCCCCGCGCTGCGCAAGGTCTGGCCGGCGCTGAGCAGCCAGATCGTGATCTCGATGCTGGGATCGGCAGTGTGTTCGCAGATATCGGCCGAGGAACTGACCTTCGTGGCCAACTTTATCCAGTCGCGCAATTTCCGCGCGTTTGAAACCTATTTCCTGACCACGGCCATTTACTTTGCCATGGCCTTCTTGATCCGCCAGTCACTGAATCTGATCGGGCGCTACGCCATTGTCAGGAGGCCCCTGCCATGATGACTTTTACCCTGTGGGACATCGTCCGCAATCTTCTGCTCGGCGGCGCGCTTACCCTGCTGCTGTCCATGGTGGCATTCGTACTTGGCGGACTGGCCGCGCTGGCCCTGCTGTTTGCCCGCATCGCCAAGCACCGCCCACCGCGTGGCCTGGCGCAGATCTATATCGAAATCTTCCAGGGCACGCCCTTGCTGCTACAGCTCTTTACCTTGTTCTTCGGCCTTTCGCTGTTGGGGCTGGATGTGCCGGCCTGGCTGGCTGCCGGGGTCGGACTGATGCTGTTTTCCAGTGCCTACCTGGCGGAAATCTGGCGCGGCTGCGTGGAATCGGTTCCGCGCGGCCAATGGGAGGCCGGTGCCAGTCTGGCCCTCACCTACCGCGAGCAAATGCGCCATGTGATTCTGCCGCAGGCCATGCGCATGGCGATTGCGCCCACCGTCGGCTTCGCCGTACAGGTGGTCAAGGGCACGGCCGTGACCTCGATCATCGGCTTTGCCGAACTGACCAAAACCGGATCGATGATCGCCAACGCCACCTACCAGCCCTTCCTGGTCTACGGCCTGGTCGCCATCGGTTACTTCCTGCTTTGTTATCCGTTGTCCTGGTATGCCCAGCGTCTGGAAAGGAGGCTCTATGCCACTCGTACGAACTAACCGCCTGCACAAGCACTTTGGCAAAAACCATGTGCTCAAGGGCATCAACCTGGAAGTCGAAGAAGGCGAAGTCGTCGCCATCGTCGGCCGCAGCGGCTCGGGCAAAAGCACGCTGCTGCGCGCGCTGAACGGGCTGGAAACCATCGACGACGGTACCATCGAAGTCGACGGCACCGCACTGGTGGCCGAACAGGGCGACCTGCGCGCGCTGCGCCAGAAAGTGGGCATGGTGTTTCAGCAGTTCAATCTGTTCCCGCACCTCTCCGCGGGGCAGAACGTGATGCTCGCGCCGCAAATCGTGAAAGATACGTCCAAGGAAGAAGCCGAAGTCATTGCGCGCAGCACCCTGGCGCGCGTCGGGCTGGAACACAAGTTCGATGCCTTCCCCGACCAGCTTTCCGGCGGGCAGCAACAGCGCGTTGCCATCGCCCGTGCGCTGGCCATGTCGCCCAAGGTCTTGCTGTGCGACGAGATCACCTCGGCACTCGATCCGGAACTCGTCAACGAAGTGCTGATGGTGGTGCGCCAGCTCGCCAGCGAGGGCATGACGCTGATCATGGTCACGCACGAGATGCGTTTCGCGCGCGAAGTGGGCAACAAGCTGGTTTTCATGTATGAAGGCCGTATCCACGAATCCGGCGATCCGCAAACCATGTTCGCCAACCCGGCCACGCCGGAATTCGCCAACTTCATCAGCTCCCTGGACTGAGACACGATGACCGCTTCTTCCTCCCCTATTCTGACCGCGGCTCCGGCCGACTTGCCCGGCTGGGCCAGCCGCAGCATCAATCTGGCCGACCCGCGCCTGGGCGCCGAGACGCTTGCCTGCTCGGATGATTTCTTCGCGCCGATGGCGCGCATGCTCAACCCGGAGCCCGCCTATTTCATTCCCGGCCGATACGACGACAACGGCAAATGGATGGACGGCTGGGAAAGCCGGCGCAAGCGCAGCGCCGGGCACGACTGGTGCGTGGTGCGCCTGGGCTGCCCCGGCACGATTGCCGGCTTCGATCTCGACACCAGCTTTTTCACCGGCAACTACCCGCCAGCCGCCCTGGTTGAAGGCTGCCCGGCAGGCACCGATCCGGCCGGCGAAACCTGGCTGCCGCTGACCGGCATGAACGCGCTCAAGGGCAACCAACACCATCTGCTTGCGGCCATCGGCCATGAGCACACCGTGTTTTCGCATGTACGCGTCCACATCTATCCCGACGGCGGTCTGGCGCGTTTGCGCGTCTACGGCAAGCCAGCGCCCGCGACTTTGACGGCCGGGCCGGATGGACTGGTCGATCTGGCTGCGCTGAAGCATGGCGGCCGGGCCATTGCCTGGAACGATGCCCACTTCGGCGCAGCGGCCAACCTGCTGCTACCGGGCCGGGGCATCAACATGGGCGAAGGCTGGGAAACCCGGCGCCGGCGCGAGCCCGGGTACGACTGGTGCATCCTGGCGCTGGGCATTGCGGGCGAAATCGCGCGGGTAGAAGTGGATACCGCGCACTTCAAGGGCAATTACCCGGACCGCTGCTCGCTGCAAGCGGCCTGGATACCGGATCCGGATGATGCGGCACTCGTCACCCAATCGCAATTCTGGGCGCCGCTGCTACCGGAAAGCCCGCTCAGTGCCGACAGCATCCAGAGCTTTGCCGCCATGCCGCTGGGCAAGATAAGCCATGTCCGCTTCAACCTGCATCCGGACGGCGGCGTTTCGCGCCTGCGGCTGTGGGGCAAACCGGCGGGAGATACGCTTTGACCAAGCTGTTCGTCGAGGCGCTCAGCCGCAGCGCCTTTGCCCCGTTCGGGGAAGTGATCGAAGCCGATCCCCAGCAGACCCGCTTTGCCGTCAATGCCGGCACCAGCCAGCGTTTCCACGATCTGGCCCGGCTCGATCCCGGCACGGACGGGCGGCTGATCGTCAGCATCTTCCGCGCCCAGCCGCGCAATCTGCCGCTCAGCATTGCCATGCTGGAGCGCCATCCCAAGGGCTCGCAAGCCTTCATGCCGCTGTCCGGCCGGCCTTTCCTGGTCGTGGCGGCGCCACCCGGTGACAGCATCGATTCCGGCCGGATACGGGCGTTCCTGGCGCATGGCCAGCAGGGCATCAATTTCGCGCCCGGCGTATGGCATCACCCGCTGCTGGCCTTGCAGGCTGAAAGCGATTTTCTGGTGATCGACCGGGACGATCCGGCCAGCAATTGCGAGGAATGCACGCTGGCGCAGCATTTGTTGCTGGATACCGAATCGTTTGCGGGAGCGATGACATGTTGAGTGGTTTTCTGGTTCTGCTGGCTTTTTTACTGGCCGGCGATATCGCAGGTTATCTCTTCGCCCTGCCCCTGCCCGGGCCGGTGTTGGGCATGGCACTGCTGCTGGGCTGGCTTGCATGGCGCCGTCGGCCTCCGCCGGAGAACCTGCGCACGGCCTCCATGGGCATCCTGCAATATCTTTCGCTCCTGTTCGTGCCCGCCGGTGTGGGCGTGATCCTGCATCTGGAGCGGTTGCAGCGCGAATGGCCCGCCATCTTGGGCGCGGTGCTGGCCGGTACGCTCATCAGCGTGGGGCTCAGCGGCCTGCTGCTGAAAGCACTGCGCGCCAAGCGGGAGGCGCAACATGATTGAACGTCTGGGCGGACTCTGGGCGCATCTGCAAGCCCTGCCGGTTTTCTGGCTGCTGCTCACCCTGTGCATCTTCCAGCTCGCCAGCCTGCTGGCCAAGCGCAGCAAGGGCTTTCCGTTGGCCAACCCGGTCGGACTCAGCATCCTGACGCTGGTTCTGGTGCTTTACTTTACCGGCACGTCTTATCAGGCCTATTGGGCCGGCGGGCAATGGATTCATTTCCTGCTGGCGCCCGCCACCGTGGCCCTGGCCGTACCGCTTTACCAGCAGCAGGAGCGCATCCGCAGCATGCTAAGCCCTCTGCTGCTGACCCTGGCGGGCGGCTCGCTGCTGGCCATTGCCTCTTCGGTGGGCATCGGCTGGTTGCTGGGTGCGAGCCCCTCCAGCCTGCTTTCGCTGGCGCCCAAATCCGCCACCGCGCCGGTAGCCATGGGCATCGTGGAAAAGCTGGGCGGCATTCCCTCGCTCACCGCGGCGGTAGTCATCCTGACCGGCGTGACCGGCGCCGTGGCGGCACCGTGGGTGCTGGATCGCCTGAATATCCGGGAACCCGCCATGCGCGGATTTGCCATGGGGCTGGTCAGCCACGGCATCGGCACCGCGCGGGCGTTTCAGGAAAACAACGAAGCCGGCGCCTTTGCCGGCCTGGGGATGGGGCTCAACGCCCTGATGACATCGCTGCTGGTGCCCGTGCTGTATCGGCTCGTTGCCTGATGCCGCCCCGCCGCGCAGGCATGAAAAAACCGCGCTGTTTCTTGCAGCGCGGTTTTTTATATCGCATCAGGACTCGCTTATCCGGAGCGGATCAAAGCCCCTTCACGGCATAGATAGCCAGCGTATTACGCCAATAGTCCTGGTAATCCATGCCGCAGCCGAACAGGAAACGGTCTTCGACTTCCAGACCGACAAAATCCGCCTTGATGCCCGGCGCCTTGCGGTTGTGCAGTTTGTCGATCAACACGGCGACCAGCACTTCCTCGGCGCCTTGCGCCTGACAATGCTCGACGATGGCAGCCAGGGTATGGCCTTCGTCCAGGATATCGTCAATGATCAGCACGGTGCGGCCGCGCATGTCGCCGCGCGGCGGCACTTTCCACTCGATCTGTCCGCCGCTGGTTTCCATGCGATAGCGCGTGGCGTGCAGATACGACATCTGCAACGGCAACCGCAGCTTGGGTAGCAGTTGTCCCGCCAGGATCATGCCGCCATTGAGCACGGTGTAGACGATCGGGTTGGTATGACGCAATTTCTCGGTCATTTCAGCGCCCATGCGCTCGATCGCGGCAAGCACTTCTGCCTCGCTATGCAAGCAGTCGGCGTTTTCCAGGATGGATTCGATTTGCGGTAGTTCCAGAGTCACGATGCCAGTTCCAAAATCAAAAAGACAGGGCCGATCACATACAAACGGATAGTGTCTGCAGCGCTCTAATGGCCTTCAAAGTTACACACGGTAAACAGTGGAATGCCCTGTTCACGAATCAGTTTCGAGCCGCCCAGCTCGGGCAAGTCGACGATAGCTGCCGCTTCCACCACGTTGGCACCAATGCGCGTCAACAGTTTGGCCGCAGCCACCATGGTGCCGCCGGTGGCGACCAGATCGTCGATCAGCAAAACCCGGTCGCCAGACTTGCAGGCATCGGTATGCACTTCAACCGTGGCCGAACCATATTCGAGCTCGTATTCCTCGGTAACGGTCATATAGGGCAGCTTGCCCTTCTTGCGTACCGGTGCGAACCCGAGGTTCAGCTCGTAGGCCACCACGGCGCCGAGAATAAACCCGCGCGCATCCACCCCGGCCACCAGATCGAGTTGCTGATCCATGTAGCGGTGAACAAAGACATCCACCAGTAAGCGGAAGGTTTTTTTGTCCTGCAGCAGGGGCGTGATGTCACGGAACATCACACCGGGCTGAGGCCAGTCCGGCACGGTGCGGATGCGTTCGCGAATATAGTCGGCGTAGAAAGGCTTTTCCATGGCGGCAGTCTGATTATCCAAAGAAAGCGAACTTTACCAGCCAAAGGCCTGCGATGACGACCACGGCAATGGAAAGATCCTTGAAACGGCCAGCCAGCGCCTTGATCGCTACGTAGCTGATGAAACCAAAAGCGATACCGTCGGCAATCGAGAACGTAAACGGCATGGCCAGTGCGGTCATCACGGCCGGGGCCGATTCGGTCAGGTCATCCCATTCGATTTCAGCCAGACCGCGCGCCATCAGCACTGCAACGTAGCATAGTGCCGGGGCAGTGGCAAAAGCCGGTACGGAGCCTGCCAGCGGCGAGAACAGCAATGCGGCCAGGAACAATACCGCCACCACCAGCGAAGTCAGACCGGTGCGGCCACCCACGGCAGTACCCGCAGCCGATTCGATATAGGCAGTGGTTGAGGAAGTACCCATCACAGCACCGGCAGCAATCGCCACGCTGTCAGCCATCAAGGCTTTTTTCAGGCGCGGCAGCTTGCCATCCTTGTCGAGCAGACCAGCACGGTGTGACACGCCAATCAGCGTACCGGTGGTATCGAACAGATCCACGAAGAAGAACACAAACACCACACCCAGCAGCCCGACATTCATGGCACCAGCGATGTCCATCTGCATGAAGGTCGGCGCCATCGACGGCGGCAGCGATGCCACGCCATTGAACTTGGACAAACCCATTGCAATGGACAGCACGGTCACGGTAAGAATGCCGATGATGATCGAGCCGGGCACCTTGCGGTATTCCAGCGCCACGATCATGAAGAAGCCGAGGATAGCAAGCAGCGTTTTCGGGTCATGGATGCTGCCGAGCGTGACCAGCGTAGCCGGGGAGCCGACAATCACGCCGGCATTTTTCAGCGCAATGATCGCGAGGAACATGCCCACGCCAGCCGAGATCGCCAGTTTCAGCGAATGCGGAATCGCGTTGACGATCGCTTCCCGCACCTTGAACAGGCTGACGGCGAGGAAAATGATGCCGGAAATGAACACAGCGCCCAGCGCCACCTGCCAGCTGACGCCCATGCCCTTGCATACCGTAAAGGTAAAATAGGCATTCAGGCCCATGCCCGGCGCCAGCGCGATCGGGTAATTGGCCACCAGCGCCATGATGCCGGTGCCCAGCGCAGCAGCCAGACACGTTGCCACGAAGACGGCATTGAAATCCATGCCGGTAAGCGACAGGATCGATGGATTGACGAAGACGATATAAGCCATCGTCAAGAAAGTGGTAAATCCGGCGATGACCTCGGTTTTGACGTCGGTACCGTGTTCCTTGAGCTTGAACAGCTGTTCCAGCATTGCGCTCCCCTTTGTTAATAAAAAGCCGGTCAGTCTCGCCGACCGGCGGGTTGTCCTACCAAATTCAAAGCATCAAATCGGCACTGCCCGCCCCCCAGAGTGCAAGCACGCCCAAAATGGCAAAAACGCCACAGGCCACAAAACGCACGTAGCGCAGGATATGCATCCGGTCAGAGATCCAGGCCCCCAGCAAGACGGCCGGCACATTGGCCAGCATCATGCCTGCAGTTGTTCCCACCACCACTTGCCACAACGGCGAATACTTCACCGCCAGCGCTACCGTGGCGATCTGCGTTTTGTCACCGATTTCCGCAATAAAAAAAGCGATGGCGGTCGCAATGAACGCCCCGTAGGGCTTTACCTGCGCCTCATCGTCCTCGAATTTATCCGGGATTAGCGCCCAGCACGCAATAGCGATAAACCCCAAGCCGACAATCCAGCGCAGCATGGCCGGCGAAATCATGTTTGCTACCCACTGGCCAATCCACGCTGCGGCATAGTGGTTCAAGATGGTCGCAACAAGGATACCCAGAACGATCGGCCACGGTTTGCGGAAACGGGCAGCAAGGATCAGCGACAGCAACTGTGTTTTGTCGCCCATCTCGGCAATAGCGACAACACCGCTTGAAATCAGAAAAGTTTCCATCAGAGAGATACCCGGGGCAGGCGAAATGACACGAGGCAGATCGCCGCGGCCCACCCCATGAGCGCAGCGAACGTGCCTCGGGTCTTGCCAAGCCGGGATAACCCGACCAGATACGCCATAGGCCAGTGGCCCAAGTATGTTGACGTATCCCCGCGACATGCGCGGCGACTACTCCCCCGAAGAACAGGAAACGCGGATTGTAACGATAGCCGGCATACACTGGCAATCACAAACCATTCAGGCTACGGACAGTTGCCCTTGCATATGCGCCAGCAAACCCCGGCAGGCGTCTTCGATCAGATCGAGCACATGCTCGAATCCCTCTTCACCGCCGTAGTAAGGATCAGGCACTTCCTGCGCCTTTGCATGGTGAGCAAACTCGAGACACAACCGCAATTTGTGCTTGTGCTCGGGCGGGCAGCGCCGATCCAAAATGGCCAGGTGACTGCGATCCATGGCCAGAATCAGGTCGTGGCGATGAAAATCCTCGGATTCAACCTGGCGAGCCCGCAGCGTGGAAAGATCGTAACCGCGGCGTTTGGCATGCCGCAGCGCACGTTGGTCAGGCGCCTGGCCCGTGTGGTAATCCTGCGTTCCCGCCGAATCAACTTCCACCTTGCCATCCAGCTGGGCGGAACTGACCAGTTGACGCAAAATACCGTCCGCAGTCGGACTGCGACAAATATTGCCGGTACAGACGAACAAAACAGAAAATTTATTCATTTCAGTGTGTTACGTCCAAAAAAATGGGGGAAAAAGAACCCGCCTTGAACATAACAAACCGGCAGGCTCGACGTCTTGCAGTCTATCACCATTGCCATGGCATGGTGACGAGGTAAGGGATTTTCCTGACGTCTGTTTGCCAAATTTTTCCGTTTACTGTGTACTGTTTCCTGCGAGCATCCCGGGTAGACTCCCGGTTTGTGTTTCGGGTACACCCATGCAATCCGGTATCCTTCGCGCCTTGAGCGCCTATCTGCTCTGGTCAGTCTTTCCCATCTACTTCAAAGCGCTGCAAGGCATCTCGCCACAGGAGGTCCTGCTGCACCGCATGACCTGGTCGGTGCTTTTCCTGTTCGCCATCCTGCTCTTTCGCAGCAACTGGAAATGGTTGTGGCTGGCGCTGCAAGACCAGAAAACGCTCAAGACCTTCTCGCTCAGCGCGCTGCTCATTTCAGCCAACTGGTTTGTCTACATCTGGGCCGTGCAGGAAAACCGCGTGGTGGATGCCAGCCTCGGTTATTTCATCAATCCGCTCTTCAACGTGTTAATCGGCGTCTTTCTGCTGCGCGAGCGCTTGCGGCCCTTGCAATGGGCGTCGATCGCCTTTGCTGCTGCGGGCGTATTGTGGCTGACTGTGAAAGCCGGGCAACTACCCTGGATTGCATTATCGCTGGCCGCAACGTTTGGCTCCTACGGCCTGATCCGCAAAACGGCGCATCTGGGAGCCCAGGAAGGGCTGATGGTCGAAACCGCCCTGCTTTTTCCCTTCGCGACCGCGCTGTTGATCTGGCTGGGGGCAACGGGGCAAAGCGGGTTCGTGACCGAGGGCTGGCACTACAGGGCCTTGCTGATCCTGGCGGGCCCCATCACCGTGGTGCCGCTGCTGCTGTATGCCTCCGGCGCGCGGCGGATTCCCTATTCGCTGATGGGCATTCTGCAGTATGTCACGCCCACGGTTCAGTTCATGCTCGGCGTTTTCCTGTGGCATGAACCGTTCAGCCAGACCAAATTGATCGGATTTTCCTTCATCTGGCTGGGGCTGGCGCTTTACACTGCCGAAAGTCTCGTCACCTCGCAATTACGAAAGAAGCCATGCTGAGTTACCGCCACGCCTTCCATGCCGGCAATCATGCCGACGTCCTGAAACACACGATCGAACTGCTGCTGCTGCGCTACCTGAACCAGAAGGACAAAGCTTGGTGGTACGTGGACAGCCATGCCGGCGCCGGCTGTTATTCGCTGGACGAAGGCTATGCCACCAAGAACGCGGAATTCGAGAGCGGCATCGCCCGCCTGTGGAACCGCAATGATCTGCCTCCGGCACTCGCCGATTATGTCGCGCTTGTGAAAAACCTGAATCCGGACGGGCAACTGCGCTTCTATCCCGGCTCGCCCCTGGTGGCGCAAACCGTGATGCGCACCGATGACCGGCTGCGCCTGTTCGAATTGCATCCGAGCGACAGCAAGATCCTGCAGGAAAACTTTGCCGATGCGGGCAAACGGGCCGTGATCCAGCAAGCCGACGGCTTTGCCGGCCTGAAAGCCGTATTACCCCCCGCGCCCCGGCGTGGATTGATCCTGATCGATCCGCCATTCGAGGACAAGCGCGACTACCAGACCGTGATCACCGCGCTGCAGGATGCGCTGAAGCGTTTCGCCACCGGCACTTACGCCATCTGGTATCCGCACCTGCAACGGCGCGAGATTGGCGACCTGACCGCCAACCTGAAGAAATTGCCGTGCAAGAGCTGGCTGCATGCAGCCCTTAATGTGCAATCGCCTTCAGCCGATGGCTTTGGCATGCACGGCAGCAGCATGTTCATCCTCAACCCGCCCTGGACCTTGAAACAGGAACTGGAAAGCGTGATGCCGTATCTTGCCGACACACTGAAACAGAATAAGGGCGCGGGATTTGTGCTGGATTACCAGGAAAACTCCGCGCTTTAACAGTGATGCAAGGGCCTTGCACCAGCAGCACCGACAAGGCCCAAGCACCTCACACCACCCGCCGCAATCCTGGCACCGTTCGGATCAGCCAGGCCGCCAGCCCGGAAACAACAAACGCAAATGCGGTCAGCAGTGGTATCGCCAACGCCGGATGCAGCGTGGTCGGGCGCAGATCGTTCTGCCAGAGCAGATCCAGCCACAGCGGGTGGATCAGGTAGATACCGAAAGAAACCGGCGCGATCCAGCCGAAGAGGCGCAGATTAGGCAAGCGCAGGCAAAGCGCGAATGCAGCCAACCCGGCCGGCACGGTGGTGATGCTGAAGTAATCGTAGAAATAGGTACCGGCATTGAGCTCGCCCAGCCCTGCCAGCCAGCCGCAGCCCAGCGCCGTCAGCACGATGCCGGCAATCAGCGTGGGCCAAGGCCAGCGCGAATCGCGTGGTCCGCTGGCCAGCAAATAGCCGGCGAGAAAATAGCCAATGAAGGGCACGAACAAGATGCCGGCAAACGGCGGACCATCGCCGCGCCAGAGCGCAAAGACCTTGTTGGCCATGGCCAGCGCCAGCAATCCGGCACAGAGCATGGCCAGCTGCTTGCGGCACAGCACCGCCAGCATCTGGCGTAGCAGCGGTGTGACCAGATACAGGCCCGGCAGCATGAACAGGAACCACAGGTGGAAATATGGCATGCCGATCAATGTCTGGCGCAGCATGAACCACCAGTCCGGCTCAGCTTCGCGCTCGTACACCCAGTAAAGATCGTAGGCCAGATAAAACAGCGACCAGAACACCAGCGGCAACAGCACACGTCCAAAACGTCGGCGATAGAACTGGGTCCAAGCTTCGCCCGGATGCGCCGGGGATAGCAGCAGCGCACCGCTCAGCATCACGAATACCGGCACGCACCA
>Ga0316613_10000241_pt1 | contig 57369 bp, 57 predicted proteins | sample OWC_soil_day10_C_2_FD_207647 | JGI IMG/M metagenome (GOLD analysis project Ga0316613, IMG submission 207647) | Wetland soil microbial communities from Old Woman Creek delta, Ohio, United States - OWC_soil_day10_CT_b | ecosystem: Environmental > Terrestrial > Soil > Wetlands | place: USA: Ohio...
TATCTGATGCGATCGATTGGCCGGGAAGGTAACTATCAATCCGATCTGCCCGATTTCATGGTCTTTCTCGACTGGAAAGAGCTGCCCTGGTACTGGGTGGGTTCCAGCCATTTCCTCTGGGCGCTGTTCCTCGTGGTCGCGGTGCCGGGCCTGCTGGCGCTGGTGTTCGGCTACTTTGCCTTCAAGAGCCGCATCAAGGGCGTGTATTTCTCGATCATCACCCAGGCGCTGACCTATGCCGCGATGCTGCTGTTCTTTCGCAACGAAACCGGCTTTGGCGGCAACAACGGCTTTACCGATTTCAAACGCATCCTGGGTTTCCCGATCGCCGCGCCCGCTACCCGCGCCGTGCTGTTCCTGCTGACCGGCGCGCTGCTGGCGGCGAGCCTGTGGTTTGCGATCAAGCTGGTGCGCTCCAAATATGGCCGGGTGCTGACCGCGATCCGCGATGCCGAATCGCGTGTGATGTTCTGCGGCTACAACCCGTTCGGTTTCAAGCTGTTTGTCTGGGTGATCTCGGCCATGATCTGCGGGCTGGCCGGCGCGCTGTACGTGCCGCAGGTCGGCATCATCAACCCCGGTGAAATGAGCGCGGCCAATTCGATCGAAATGGCGATCTGGGTCGCGGTCGGCGGGCGCGGCACACTGGTCGGCCCCTTGATCGGCGCGGCACTGGTCAACGGCGCCAAGAGCTGGTTCACCGTGGCCTTTGCCGAATACTGGCTGTTCTTTCTGGGCGCGTTGTTCATCGGCGTCACGCTCTTCCTGCCTAACGGCGTGCTGGGCCTGATTGCCAAACTGCGGGGGATCAAATGAGCGCAACGATTCATCCTTTCGATGGCGGGGCGTCCGGGGACGCCGGTGGCGCGCGCGTGCTGCAGCCGGGGCTCGATGTCAGCCATGGCCAGATGCTTTACCTGGAAGACATCACCGTTTCCTTCGACGGTTTCCGGGCACTCAACAAGCTGACGCTCTACATCGGTCAGGGCGAGCTGCGCTGCATTATCGGCCCCAACGGCGCAGGAAAGACCACGATGATGGACGTGATCACCGGCAAGACCCGGCCAGACAGCGGCACGGCGTTTTTCGGCCAGACGCTCGATCTGACCCGCATGACCGAGCCGCAGATCGCGCAGGCCGGCATCGGGCGCAAGTTCCAGAAACCGACCGTGTTCGAGGCGATGAGCGTCTACGACAACCTCGAACTGGCGATGAAGACGCAGAAATCGGTCTGGGCCAGCCTGAAGGCTCGGTTAAGTGGCGAAGAGCGTGACCGCATCGACGCCACGCTGCAGCGCATCCGCCTGAAAAACGAATACCTGCGCCCGGCCGGGCTGCTCTCGCACGGCCAGAAACAGTGGTTGGAGATCGGCATGCTGCTGATGCAGGAGCCGCTGCTGTTGCTGCTCGACGAGCCGGTGGCCGGGATGACCGATGCCGAAACCGATGCCACGGCCGAGCTGTTCCTGGAACTCGCGAACAAGCACACGCTGATGGTGGTCGAGCACGACATGGGCTTTGTCGGCAAGATTGCCGACAAGGTCACCGTGCTGCACGAGGGCAGCGTGTTGGCGGAAGGATCGCTGGATGAGGTGCAGGCGAACGAGCGCGTGATCGAGGTCTACCTGGGACGCTAACGGGCGGCTGCGCCTGCGCATCTTGCGGTCGGGCGGTGCTCGGAATGCTCATGGACTTACATGTCCATTCCGCTTCCTGTGCTCCGGCCTTCCGCAACCTGCTTTGGCTCGCTCGCCCGTTGGAGGTGGTATGCCTCTACTGAGGAAACGAAAATGTTGAACGTGAGCAATCTGAACCAATACTACGGCGGGAGCCACATCCTGCGCGATGTGGCACTCGAAGCACCCATCGGCGAAGTGACCTGTATTCTCGGGCGAAACGGCGTGGGCAAGACTACGCTGCTGAAATGCCTGATGGGCGTGATTCCGGCCAAAAGCGGCGAAATGCAGTGGATGGGCAAGTCGATCATGAAAATGAGCCCGCACGAGCGCGTGGCCGCCGGCATTGCCTATGTGCCGCAGGGGCGCGAGATTTTCGGGCGGCTGACCGTGGAAGAGAACCTGCTGATGGGCATGGCGCGTCTGCCCGGTCGCGAGGCGAAAAAGGTGCCGGAAGAAGTCTACGCCATGTTCCCGGTGCTCAAGGAAATGCGCCATCGGCGTGGCGGCGATCTCTCCGGGGGGCAACAACAGCAACTGGCCATCGGCCGGGCGCTGGTTAGCCGACCCACTTTGCTGATCCTCGATGAACCGACCGAGGGCATCCAGCCCTCGATCATCAAACTGATCGGGCAGGTGATCCGCCAATTGGCCGAACGCGGCGACATGGCGATTCTGCTGGTCGAGCAGTATTACGATTTTGCCGCCGAGCTGGCGGACCGCTACCTGGTGATGGAACGCGGCGAGGTGATCCGCAAAGGGGCTGGCTCGGAACTTGCTCTACCCGAGGTCAAGGCGCTGGTCGCCATATAAAAGAGTTGCAACAAATCGATATGGATCGCGCACCAGATTGCATCGTCAGCGGTTTTGACAACTGGCAAGCCAGCCTGGCGCTGGGCTATGCGCGCACAAACATGGGCACCGTTCCTGTGCGTCGTATGCACCACGGCCCTTTAAGGGTGCAAAAGCACCTGTACCCGGAAGGTCCGGAAGTTTGCCAGCACATCATCGTGCATCCGCCGGGCGGCATTGCCGGCGGTGATCAGCTCAAGATCGACGTGGCGCTGGAACGCGATGCCCATGCCTTGATCACCAGCCCCGGTGCGGCCAAGTGGTATCGCGGCTTTGGCCGTGCGGCGCAACAGGATCTGACGACCCGTCTGGAGCAGGGCGCGATCCTGGAATGGCTGCCGCAGGAAACCATCCTTTTCAATGGCGCGGATGTCACGATAGCCAACCGCTTCGATCTGGCCGCCGATGCCCGCCTGCTGGCGATGGAAGTGGTCAGCCTCGGGCGCCGGGCCTGTGGCGAACAGTTCCAGGAAGGCTGCTGGCGGCAGAAAACTGAAATTCGCCGCGCCGGACGGCTACTCTGGCATGAACAGATTGCCTTGCCCGGTGGCTCGCCCTTGCTGGATTCGCCGATTGGCATGGCCGGTTTCCCGGTTACTGGCAACCTGATCTGGGTTGGCCCTGCTTTGCCGCAAGAAATAACCGATGCCTGTCGTGTGCTGGACGTGGAAGGCAGGCTGGCCATCACGCAACTGCCGGATATCTGGGTGGCCCGCTATCTGGGGCCGGGAACCGAAGCCGCGCATGCCGCGCTGCGGGCGGTCTGGGCGCTGGTTCGCCCAGTCGCTCTGGGCCGTGCTGCCGTGGCCCCGCGGATCTGGGCGACATAAAACGATTGAATAATTGATCAGGAGAAACGGATGGAACTCACCCCGCGCGAAAAAGACAAGTTGCTGCTGTTTACCGCAGGCCTCGTGGCCGAACGCCGCCTGGCGCGCGGCGTGGTGCTCAACTACCCGGAAGCCGTGGCGTATATCTCCTGCGCGATTCTGGAAGGCGCGCGCGACGGGCGCAGCGTGGCCGAGCTGATGAGCTTTGGCACCACGCTCTTGACGCGGGATCAGGTCATGGAAGGCGTACCCGAGATGATTCCGGAAATCCAGGTCGAAGCTACTTTCCCGGACGGCACCAAGCTTGTCACCGTTCACCAACCTATCGTCTAACCCAGGAGCTCCCTCATGAAAAATTTGCGTTCGTTTGCTGTTGCTGCCCTAGCTCTGTTGCCCGGCCTCGCGCTGGCCCATATCGGTGTCGATGCCGGCAGCCATCATGGTTCGGCGTTTATGATCGGGCTGGTACACCCGTTCACCGGCATGGATCACATGGCGGCGATGCTGGCCGTTGGCGTCTGGAGTGTTCTGGTTACCCGGCAGGTATGGGTGATGCCGGTCGCGTTTGCCGGGTTGCTGCTGGTCGGCGGCCTGATCGGTTTCAGCGGCGCCGCGGTGCCGATGGTTGAACCGATGATTGCCGCATCGCTTCTGGTGCTGGGCCTCCTGATCGGTGCGCGCGTGCGGTTGCCACTGTTGATGGGCGCAGTATTGGTCGGCCTGTTTGCCGTTTTCCATGGCGTGGCGCACGGCAGCGAACTGCCTGCCGCACAAGCCGTGGCGGCATTGTCGGGCATGGTGCTGGGCACGCTGGCTCTGCATCTATCCGGCATGGTGCTCGGCGTATTGTTCAAGCAGCGCAGTGCCTGGTATTCGCGAGTTCTCGGTGGCGGCATCGCGTTGATGGGCGCCGGCTTCCTGGTCAGTGCACTCTGAGGGGCCAACATGATTCCGGGCGAAATGCAGGTGAGTGAGGGCGAGATCGAAATCAATGCCGGGCGGCAGACGGTCTCGCTGGTGGTGGCCAACGTGGGCGATCGGCCGATCCAGGTCGGCTCGCACTACCATTTTTTTGAAACCAACGATTTTCTGCAGTTCGATCGCGCGCAAGCACGCGGCTTCCGCCTCAACATCGCGGCCGGAACGGCAGTGCGTTTCGAGCCGGGCCAAACCCGGACCGTGGAGCTGGTCGCGTTGGCGGGTGAACGGGCGGTGTACGGCTTTCAGGGCAAGGTAATGGGGAAATTGTGAGGAGTTAGGAGTGAGGCGGGAGGAGTAACCCCTCACTTTTAACACCTCACTCCTCACACAGGAGAAACACGAATGACAACAATGTCCCGCAAGGCCTATGCCGAGATGTTCGGCCCGACGGTGGGCGACAAGGTGCGGCTGGCCGATACCGATCTGTGGATCGAGGTCGAGCGCGATTACACGATCTACGGCGAAGAAGTGAAATTCGGCGGCGGCAAGGTGATCCGCGACGGTATGGGCCAGAGCCAGCGCATGTCGGCCGACGTGGCCGATACCGTGATCACCAACGCGCTGATCCTGGACCACTGGGGCATCGTCAAGGCCGACATCGGGTTGAAGAGCGGTCGCATCGCCGCGATCGGCAAGGCCGGCAATCCGGATATCCAGCCCGGCGTCGACATCATCATCGGGCCGGGCACCGAGATCATCGCAGGCGAGGGCTGCATCGTCACCGCCGGCGGCATCGATACCCACATCCACTTCATCTGCCCGCAGCAGATCGAAGAAGCGCTGATGAGTGGCGTCACTACCATGATCGGTGGCGGCACCGGCCCGGCCACCGGCACCTTCGCGACGACCTGCACGCCGGGACCGTGGCATATGGAGCAGATGCTCAGGGCCGCCGAGGCCTTTCCGATGAATATCGGCTTTACCGGCAAGGGCAACGCCAGCCTGCCCGGCCCCTTGATCGAGCAGGTTGCTGCCGGGGCAATTGGCTTGAAGCTGCACGAAGACTGGGGCACCACGCCGGCGGCGATCGACAATTGCCTCTCCGTGGCGGACAGCTACGATGTGCAGGTGGCGATCCATACCGATACGCTGAACGAATCGGGCTTTGTCGAAGCGACGCTCGCCGCGTTCAAGGGCCGCACCATTCATACCTATCACACCGAAGGCGCGGGCGGCGGCCATGCTCCGGACATCATCCGCGCCTGTGGCGAGCTGAACGTGCTGCCGAGCTCGACCAATCCGACCCGGCCGTACACGGTGAACACCATTGACGAGCATCTGGACATGCTGATGGTCTGCCATCACCTCGATCCGAGCATCGCTGAGGATGTGGCGTTCGCCGAAAGCCGCATCCGCCGCGAAACGATTGCCGCCGAAGACATCCTGCACGATCTGGGCGCGTTCTCGATGCTCTCGTCTGATTCGCAAGCCATGGGCCGTGTCGGCGAGGTGATCATCCGCACTTGGCAGACGGCGGACAAGATGAAGAAGCAGCGCGGCGCGCTGGCCGAGGATGCGCCGGGCAACGACAACTTCCGCGCCAAGCGCTATATCGCCAAATACACGATCAACCCGGCGATCACCCACGGCATCGCGCATGAAGTCGGTTCGATCGAAGTCGGCAAGTTTGCCGATCTGGTGCTGTGGAAACCGGCTTTCTTCGGCGTGAAGCCGAGCCTGATCCTCAAGGGCGGCGCCATTGCCGCCGCCGCGATGGGCGATGCCAATGCCAGCATCCCGACCCCGCAACCGGTGCACTACCGGCCGATGTTCGCGAGTTTCGGCCCGGGCGTGCAGGCCACCTCACTGACTTTTGTCTCGGAAATTGCCAAGCAGGCCGGCGTGGCCGAACGGTTGGGGCTGAAAAAGCGGTTGGTGGCGGTGCAGGGCTGCCGCACGGTGCAAAAGACCGACCTGATCCACAACAACTGGCTGCCGAAGATCGAAGTCGATGCGCAGACTTATCAGGTGCGCGCCAATGGCGAGTTGCTGTGGTGTGAACCGGCAAAGGTATTGCCGATGGCGCAGCGTTACTTCCTATTTTGAAAGATGCACGCATGCTGGTTTTGACCAAACGAACCGAATCAACGGAAACCGCGCTGGAATTGCCGCTACCGTATGAATACCGCCAGAAAGCGCGATTTCGCACGCGGATTCCTGAAGGCGAAGAGGTCGGCTGGTTCTTGGAGCACGACGGCCGTCCGTTGCGTGGCGGCGATTGCCTGCTGGCCGAGGATGGCCGCGTGGTGCGCATGGTGGCCAAGGCCGAGGCCGTGCTGCATGTCACGGCCAACACGCCATTGGAGCTGACCCGCGCGGCGTATCACCTCGGCAATCGCCATGTGCCGCTGCAAGTGGGGGAGGGCTGGCTGCGCCTGCTCGATGACTATGTGCTGGCCGATATGCTGGCACAGCTGGGCGTCACGGTCGTCAAGCTCGAAGCGCCATTCGAGCCCGAGGCCGGCGCGTATGGTGGCGGCAGCCATCACAGTCACGGCGATCCGGAATTTCACAGCAAGCCCAAATTGCACCTGTTCGGCGGGCGCTGATCATGGATATGGCCGCTTTCCAGCTTCTGCGCCTGGCGAGTCCCGCCTTGCCGATCGGTGCCTACAGTTATTCGCAGGGCATGGAATCGGCCATCGAGCATGAGGTGGTGCGCGATTCGGCCACGGCCCGGGTCTGGATCGCCGATCAACTGAACGGCCCGGTCGGTCGCTGGGAAGCGCCGTTGCTCTGGCATTCGCTGCTGGCTGCGGAACAGGAAAACTGGATGCAACTCGATGCGCTGAACCAGCGCTGGCTGGCGAGCCGCGAAACCCGCGAGCTGCGCGCCGAGACCGAACAAACCGGCTATTCGCTGATCCAGTTGTTGAAAGCGCTCGATGGCGGCGAATTGCCGCTGGCCGGGCCGGTGGGTTTGTTGGCCGCCTGGGCGCTGGCCGCCAGGCACTGGCATATCTACCCGCAGGCAGCATTGCAGGCCTACCTGTGGAGCTGGCAGGAAAACCAAGTGATGGTGTTGATGAAAGCGCTGCCGATGGGGCAGGTGGCCGGGCAGAAACTGCTCGGCGAGCTGTTGCCGGAACTGGAAGCCGCAACCCAACTGGCGCAAAGCCTGCCGGAAGACGAGCTTTCCGGCTTTGCCCCGGCGCTGGCGTGGCTGTCGGCGCGGCATGAAATTCAATACAGCAGATTATTCAGGTCGTAATAAAAATGGAGACAAACATGAAGAAACCCCCTCTGCGCGTGGGCATCGGCGGGCCGGTCGGCTCGGGCAAAACCGCACTGACGCTGGCGTTGTGCAAGGCCATGCGCGAAAAATACAACGTGGCCGCTGTGACCAATGACATCTACACCCAGGAAGACGCGCAGTTCCTGGTGCGCAACGAGGCGCTGACGCCGGATCGCATCATCGGCGTGGAAACCGGCGGCTGCCCGCATACGGCAATCCGCGAGGATGCCTCGATCAATCTCGAAGCAATCGCGCGTCTGAACGAGCGTTTCCCCGATCTGGACGTGATTTTCGTGGAAAGCGGCGGCGACAATCTTGCGGCGACTTTCAGTCCGGAACTGTCCGATCTCACGCTGTACGTGATCGATGTGGCCGCGGGCGAAAAGATTCCGCGCAAGGGCGGGCCGGGCATCATGAAATCCGACCTGTTGATCATCAACAAGATCGACCTTGCGCCGATGGTGGGGGCTTCGCTCGAAGTGATGGATCACGATGCCAAGAAAATGCGCGGCGAGCGGCCTTTCCTGTTTTCCAACATGAAAACGGGATTTTCGCTCGACCGGATCATCGGCTTCATCGAGACCCAGGGCATGCTGAGCGCGGCTTGAGTCAGCCTTTGGCCGGTGCGGCCTGCTTGACGCGGTAGGCGCAATACCCGGGCCGCGGCCCGATCTGCGGATGGTTGCGGCAGGTGTTGGGCCGTTTTTCGTAGATCGTGCAACGGCGGGTTTGCGCATCCAGGTAGCGGCAGTCGTGATTGGCGCGCCGCGCCAGCGTAAATATGCTGTTCTTGAAGTTGAAGTGTTCGATGATGCCGGCCTTCATCAGCCGCTTGGCAATCTGCTTGGCGGGTTCCCCGGCTTCAAACTCGTCCACCACGCCCATGCGCACCAGATCCGGCAGTTTGACTTCAACCGGCATGGTGCAGCAGGTCGCCATGCAGTGCTCGCAGAGTCCGGCACGGTATTTCAGCCAGGTGCCCAGGCGGTCCAGATCGGAAAGGTGAATGAGGGGTTTGTTCATAAGGGAAAGGGCAGATCAACGAGACGTGATTCTGCCTGCTCACGCGCTCCCCGGCCAGCCTTGATGAGGATTTCCCTCTGCCCGCCTGTCGTTCGTGAAAAATAAAGGTTGCCAAACAGGGCGCAGAGGTCCACAGTGCAGTCAGCGATTTTCAAGTAGTGTTGTTTTTGCCCGGCTTTGTACCTTTCTTTTCTTGTGGTACTTCAGTTTGTCATTCCCGCCGTCTTGATGCTCGCCCAACAGGGCAGTCAGTCCCTTTTCTATTCTCTTTTTCAAGGAACTCAAGACATGACAACAGGTACCGTAAAGTGGTTCAACGATTCCAAGGGCTTCGGCTTCATTACTCCTGATGGTGGTGGCGACGATCTGTTCGCGCACTTTTCCGCCATTCAAAACCAAGGTTTCAAAACGCTCGCTGAAAACCAGCGCGTGAGCTTCGAAATCACCACTGGCCCCAAAGGCAAACAGGCTTCCAATATCTGCCCGGCTGAATAAGCTGAGTGGCATTGCCTGACCAGAGCCCGGCGTTGCCGGGCTTTTCTGCTTTTTTCAAAGGAATGCCCAATGGCTAAAGAAGACCTGATTGAAATGAATGGCGCGGTAACCGAAGTGTTGCCGGATTCGCGTTTTCGCGTAAAGCTGGAAAACGGCCACGAATTGATCGCCTATACCGCAGGCAAGATGCGCAAGCACCATATCCGTATCCTGGCCGGTGACAAAGTGACCCTGGAGCTGACTCCTTACGATCTGACCAAGGGCCGCATCACTTTCCGCCACATTGAAAACCGGGGCAGCAGCAACCCGCCGCCACCGCGCCGCCGTTTCTGATCACGGATTTTGATTGCACCCTGATTTAACGCCACCCTCTGCGGTGGCGTTTTTGCGTTTCCGGGGTGGCAACGATACACCGCGAAAAACCGGCAGCACCCCGCCCTGGCTTGACTACAATACAACCATTGTCGTATGCCGGATTCAGGTTGGATTGATTATTGCTTTGAAGACTGGACAGTCAACGAGGTGGACGAATGACAATCACGGAACAAGCCGATTTGACTGGAAACGCACTCAATGCGCAACGTTTCCAGATGTTGGAAGATATTGCCGCAGAATTGTCGGGCGAGGTGGTGTTTCCGACCTGTTTTGATCTGGCGGTGCGCATCCGCAAGGCGTTGCGTGATACCGACCAGCCGTTGAGCCGGATCGCCGAGCAGATCGGCCTGGAGCCGCTGATCGGCAGCAAACTGTTGAGCATGGCCAATTCGGTCGCTTTCAATCCCGCCGGGATTGTCGTGAAGGATCTCAAGACCGCCATCAGCCGCCTCGGGCTGGAAACCGTGCGCAGCACCGCGATGACGATCACCATGGGCCAGATGTTGCGCTCGCGCGAGATGGCCAATTTCGAGGAAATGGCGCATTGGTTGTGGCAGCATTCCATTTTGGCCGCTAGCGCGACCTATATCCTGGCCAAGCGGATGACCCGCTTCAATCCGGATGAGGCCATGATGGCCGGCCTGGTGCACGATCTGGGCGCGTTCTACATGCTGTATCGCGCGGCACAATACAGCGAACTGCGCGCTCGTCCCGATACGGTGAAATTTCTGATTGCACAATGGCACGAAAGCATTGGGTTATCCGTTCTGGCTGCACTGGGTATGTCTGAAGACATGATCGAAGCCGTGCGCGATCACGATGTGCTACGCCCCGCGCCGGCTCAACCCAAGACCCTCAATGACGTGGTGTATCTGGGCAATATCCTGGCAGGGGGGCGCTTTGAGTGGATGCATCAGGATATTGATCAGGACACCATCGATAAATACGCACTGGGCGAGGTCTATACCTCGCTCAAGGAAGAAATCCAGGCCCATGCGGCCCAGATGACTTCCGTTTTCGGTGAATAGCTCAGCACGCAAGGGGAAGGAATAGATAGCCGGATGATGGCTATCCAACCCCTTCCACGCTACCGCCAGACGCTCACGGCCCCTTGGTGTACATGTAATCCCGGGTCAGCGGCAGCGGGTTGTGTTCCGGTTTCCCCGCCTTGATGGCCAGGGTCTGGTGCAGCGTCATCCAGTTGTGGGTGAAGCCATAGGTGCAACCGGCCAGATACGCCCGCCAGATGCGGAAGCGCTTTTCGCCGACCATCAATCTCAGTTTTGCACTGTGCTGTTCAAAACGCTGGCTCCAGTGCTGGGTGGTCAGCGCATAGTGGCGGCGCAAATTTTCCACATCCGTCACTTCCAGTCCGGCTGCGCTCATTTCTTTCAGCGCGAAGCTGATATGCGGCAATTCCCCATGCGGAAACACGTAGCGCTCGATGAATTCTCCTCCGCCGAAGGGCGCTTCGGCCGAATCCGGATCGGTCGAGGTGATGCCATGGTTCATGCAGATGCCGTTGTCTGCGAGCAAGTCATTGATTCTGCTGAAGTAGCCGCGCAGATTTTTCAGCCCCACGTGCTCGAACATGCCGACGCTGACGATGCGGTCGAATGTGCCGGTCACCTCGCGGTAGTCCTGCAGGCGGATTTCCACCTTGTCGTCGAGCCCGGCGCTGGCGACCCGTTGCCGGGCCAGTTCGCACTGGTTGTGTGACAGGGTAATCCCCACGGCATGCACGCCGTATTTTTCCGCAGCCCGCCGCACCAGTGCGCCCCAGCCGCAACCGATATCGAGCAGGCGCTGGCCGGGGTGCAGGCGCAACTTGCTGAGAATGTGGTCGAGTTTCTGCAGTTGGGCTTGTTCCAGGCTGTCTTGCGGATCGCGGAAGTAGGCGCAGGAGTACAGCATTTCATCATCGAGCCAGAGACGATAAAAATCATTGGAGACATCGTAGTGGTAGGCAATGGCGTCGGCATCGATTTTCGGGGTATGCCTGATCATGCGCGGCCCGTGGCGGCCCGGTTTGCCGGCATGGGTCGAGAGTTGCGCGGCGACAGTGATCACATCGTCGATCGTGCCTTCCACGTCGATCTCGCCGTCGACATAGGCTTGGCCCAGCGAGGCCATGGAGGGGTGCAGCAGATGGCGAAGCGCGCCGGTCGATTTGATATTCAGCCTGACCAGAGGTCCTGTACCCAGTGCGACCTCGTAGCCATTCCACAATTTCAGCTGCACCGGCACGTTGTGATGTGCAATTCGGGCAATGAAATCATTGAACGGTTTTTGCCAGAACATGCTGCTCCCCTCCCGCAGAACGTGGTGAACTGAATTATTGGCATCTGCATTTTCAAATAACAACCTCGATACGCAGGCGTAGGCCTTGAATGGCAACGGAAGGGAGAAAGGTGCTGCGATTATCCAGTGCCACAGCCATGTGCCGAGGAGAAACCATAATTTGATGCGGCGGTCGTACGTGGTGACAGAAGGCGTAGATGGGGCAGGTGATCAACGGGAGCGGTGAAATGCCCCCGTTTTTGTTTCTGTTTGGCGCGCAAGTTGCGACGAGTCTGGAAGTTAGATTGCGCCGTGGATTTGTCGTTTGGCGTTGGTCACCAGGCCTTGCGCTTCTTCCCAGGTCAATTCGGGCGATTTGCTGCGATGATCCAGCAATGCCGTGTAGACGGTCACCACTTTTTCCGCACCACCTTGGCCCTTGAAATCGCTCTTGTCCAGACCGAGCATATCGGATAGCTCGTTCCAGACCGCGCCCTCAGGCAGCGAGACGACTTCGACGGGAATACCGGAAAGGCTGGTTCTGAAGTTTTTGGCGGCGTCGATCACGAACATCAGCAGTTTTGTGTCCGGCGTGATGAACGGCGCATATTTTTCCAGCAACGTGGGAAGCTCGGCTAGCTTGTCCAGAGAACCGGCCAGAAGTGTCATTTTGTCGCCATTGGCGAGCGCCACAACTTGTCGCATTGCCGACACGGGTGGCTTGCGGCGGCCCGCGGTGTCACCAATTTCGCCTTCCACCAGCACCAGATCGCCCCGGTAGGCAAAATAACCCGGCTTGCCTGCGGCTTCCTTGAAATTGGTATTCAACAGCAGCCCGTCTTGTTCGAAAGCATCAAAAATCATGGATCACCCGTTTGCATGAATTGGAGTAAGTTCGCGCTGCAATCGGTGCCGATCGCCGTACGCCACCCCATTGGTTGCAATTTTCGGGCCAAGAAGGCCCCGGGCTCGTTCTGAATCAACCTGCTTGGCGGATGAGCGATAGTTACCATTAATCGCCGCGTTAACAAGAATCAATTTCACATGGGAGCTGGCGTTCTTCATACTGTGACTGTACAAGACCGCAATGGGAGATCCATCATGAACCGCAAATTGAGCTTGGCCGGCGTTCATCGCTTTGGGTTGCACCATGGCAAGCTGTTTTCCCATGTATCCATTCGCGGAGCCATCTGGATTGCCCTTGCGGTGGCAGTCTGGGTCTTCTTTCCGACCGATTGGCTGGATAGCCCAGCACCTGCGTCGTCCAGTTCCCCGCAACTGATCCAGCAAATGATCTGGAATCCATCGCCCAAGTAAGTCCGTCTTTCCTCGCGGTGCCTGCTGCATCAAATCCGCTGGTTTCCCCCGAAATCAGCGGAATTAGTTTTGCATGTCTTTTTTTGCCAGGCATGGCATTGCGAAAAGCACTTCCTGAAAACAAAATCCCCAAGCCCATTGTTCGATTGATATGCGTTTCGCCTGACGAATCTCCCCCATAAGCCGCTTTCTTTTCATTCACTGTTGCAAGAAAGCAAAGTGTAAACGTAAGATCGGCGTTTGCATTTTCCCGCCTCGGGATATTCGGAGATTGATCATGAAACGAAACCCTTCCCTTTCGTTGCTGGCTGCCGCAGCCGTGCTCGCTGCACTGGGCGGTTGCGCCACCGAGAATTCACGTTCGTTGCCGGTCCAGAAAGTGGAAACGGCGAGCAAGGCCTATAGCGGAATGCGCACGCTGATCTCAGTCGGCAAGTTCGACAACCGTTCCAGCTACATGCGCGGCATTTTCTCCGATGGCGTGGATCGCCTCGGCGGGCAGGCCAAAACCATCCTGATCACCCATCTGCAGCAGACCAACCGCTTCAATGTCCTGGACCGGGACAACATGCAGGAAATCAGCCAGGAAGCCAAGATTGGCAGCAAAACCCAGAAGCTCAAGGGCGCGGACTATGTAGTGACCGGCGATGTGACCGAGTTCGGCCGCAAGGAAGTGGGCGACCACCAGCTCTTCGGCATCCTGGGGCGCGGCAAAGAGCAGATTGCCTATGCCAAGGTTAACCTGAACATCGTCAATATCGCGACTTCCGAAGTGGTCTACTCGACCCAGGGCGCTGGCGAATACAGCCTGTCCAACCGCGAGATCATCGGTTTCGGTGGTACGGCCAGCTACGATTCCACTTTGAATGGCAAGGTGCTCGATTTGGCCATTCGCGAAGCAGTCAACAACCTGGCCGGCGCGATTGATTCCGGCGCATGGCAACCCGGCAAATAACCATATCTGCTCAAGACATCATGACAAACAACAAATGCAAACAAGGCATCGCAGTCTTTTCCGTCTTGGCCAGTGTGTTGCTGGTTGGCTGTGTTGCGCCGCAGCAACGGCTGTACCAGTGGGAGGGCTACCAGCCGCAGGTTTACGAATATCTCAAAGGGCAGGGCAACGGGCCTGAAGCGCAGATTGCCGTGCTGGAAAAGGATATGCAGAAAATCCGCGCCAAGGGCGGGACGCCGCCGCCGGGCTATCACGCCCATCTGGGATTGCTCTATTCCCAGATCGGCAAGGATGACCAGGTGCTTCAGCAACTGCGCACGGAAAAAGCGCTTTTCCCCGAATCCACGGCGTACATGGATTTTCTGCTGAAAAAATTCGAGAAGTGAGAACGTGACATGCGCCTGAAAACATTGCTGAAACTCTGCGTGCCGCTGCTGGTGGCCATTCTGGCCACGGGTTGCGTGACCAGCAAGCCGTATGACTACACGGCATTCAAACAAAGCCGCCCGCGCTCCATCCTGGTATTGCCGCCGGTGAATTCCTCGCCGGATGTGAATGCCACCTACAGCATGCTCTCGCATGTGACTTACCCGCTGGCGGAATCCGGTTATTACGTACTGCCTGTCGCTCTGGTTGATGAAACTTTCAGGCAAAACGGCCTGACCAACCCCGGCGATATCCATGCCGTGGTCCCGGCCAAGCTGAAGGAGATTTTCGGCGCGGATGCCGCGCTGTATATCACCGTGACCAAGTATGGAACCACCTACATGATCATCAACAGCGTGGTGACGGTTTCGGCCAATGCCAAGCTGGTTGATCTGAAAACGGGCCAGCTGTTGTGGGAGGGCTCGGCAACGGCTTCCAGTGACGAGGGCAACAACAATTCCAGCGGCGGGCTTGTCGGCATGCTGGTGACCGCGGTGATCAAGCAGATCGCCAACAGCGTGACGGATGCCGGCCACGCCATGGCAGGCACGACCAGCCAGCGCCTGCTGTCCGCCCGCCCCAACGGCATGCTGCACGGCCCGCGCTCGGCCCAGTACGGCAAGGATTGATCCACCGGGTTTAGCAATTGGATTTCGGCGGTCTGAAGGGGGCATCGGGCACAACCCGGGTGCCCCCTGGTTTTATCTGGCAAGGCATATCTACTGCATTGCACATGACAGACTTGCCAACGAACACCACCGGAATTGCAATTTCCTCTGCCAATAGCAAAAAAAAAACGCCACTGAAGTCAGTGGCGCGAACATCTCTACCGGGCAATCCCTCCCAGGTCGCCCAGGAGACGGGGTGACTTCCTGCTGCAGCCGCTTTACCGGGTTGCAGCGGTCATCAAAAACGAACGGATTCTTGCGCTGGGTCTTCATTTGACCCTAACGGAGCCAAATTCGTTTTCCTTGTTTTGTTCTCTTTAAGGGCAAGCTTTCCTGCCGAACTGCATTTCGTTCTTAGATATGCGAAATCGGCGGGTTTAAATCACTCGTCGATCATGTATTTGCCCAAGCCGGCATGCATAACGTCTACAGGACGGTAAACAAACGCGGCAAATCACTGTTACGCAGGCGTAACAATCCAGCGGGCAAACAGGCGGGGGAATACTCAGGCTTGGGAGGGAGGCGCCTGCGCCGAATAGGCGAGGCTGCCGCGCCAGACGGGCGGCAAGTGCAAAGTACTACCGACCGGCAAGGATGCCGGTTCGGCTTGTGTAACAGGGTGGGGCGACGGACCCGCCAGAATCGTTGGCGGATCATGTGCCTGTGGGGGTGTCGCTGCGAGTTTCTGGGTTTTGGGGGCAGACTGGAGCGAGGGGGCTTGCTGCTGGCCGGGCCAGGATAGACGCTCGCTTAGCTTGGCAAGAATCTGGTCGGGTTGCGGACGTACCGTAACCCGTTGCTCCTGTTGCAACGGGGATGCTGCCGGCCTCTCCTGATGACTTTTCAGGTAATGGCAGGCAAACGGTACTACGGCGATTAGTACCCGGCAAAAAATAAACAACCAGATTTGAAGCACTCAGTTTGTTCCGTTAAGTACCTGTCTACGAATGAACAAAACCATTGCCCGAAGCCAGCGGCTGCGAATTCGCGATCATACCGATGGATGTGGCCCCTGCCAATTACAGCCACCTTTCAACGCGATCTTGTGAGAGAGGGCCTTGGCGCCATTACTTCTGTGCATCGACATATTGGGTTTGCCGGGGTGAGTTTTCGCGCGCGGTTCTTCGTCTGGTTAACAGCCTGTCATGACCGGGCGTGAGCCGGTTCTTCCTACGCTATCTAGCCAATTCGCAAGTCCGCGCTTCGCGCCAGTGCATGCGGTCAACCCGATTTATCCTGCTGCGTTTACGGCATACATGGGCGCCGGTTTTGCCTGGTTAATGTCAAGTTCTTGCCGGGTTGGGAAAACTATGGTGCGAGTCCACAGTCGAACCAATTAGTTTTGCAGGAAAGGTATTTTCGCAAGGAGGCAATAATCATGAGAAATAGTAAATGGTTATGTGCATTGCTACTGCTTGTGGGTGTTTCCATCAATGGCGTTGCGCTGGCGGACCATGGGCATGGCGGCGTAGGCGTCAGGCTGTATTGGGGCGTGCCTTATCCCTATCCCTACCCCTATTACCCGGCTCCTTACTACTATTACCCCTACTATCCTTCCATTGTCGAAGTGCCAACCGAGCCGCCGGTTTATATTGAGCGGGGCGATATGCGGCCGGCGCCAGCAGCGCCGGAAGCCTACTACTGGTATCACTGTGCCAAGCCCAGCGGGTATTACCCTTATATCAAGGAATGCCCCGGTGGATGGCAGCGGGTTGTGCCGACACCCTCGCCCCAGTATTGAACGGAGGATGAAATCATGTGTAGCTATCTGAAAACCGGTTCTGTTCTGCTCTCGGCGCTTCTTTTGACTGCTTGCGTGTCGCTGCCGGACGGCCCGAGCGTGATGGCACTGCCGGGCAGCGGCAAGAATTTTGACCAGTTCCGCTATGACGATTCCTCTTGCCGGCAGTATGCCTATGCGCAAATTGGCGGCATGACGGCCAACCAAGCCGCGAGCGACAGCATGGCCCGAAGTGCGATCGTGGGTAGTGCGCTCGGTGCCGCCGTTGGAGTGGCGACTGGCGGCGGGCGCGGGGCAGGGGTGGGCGCTGCAACCGGGCTGGCGGTCGGCAGCGCTGTGGGTGTCGATCAAGCCAATGTGTCTTCCTACGGCGCACAACGCCGTTATGACAATGCCTATATCCAGTGCATGTATGCCAAGGGACACCGGGTGCCGGTTTCGGGGCACCTCATGAGCGAGCCGCATCCCGGATACTATTCAACACCATCAGCCCCCACGACCTACCCGCCACCGCCGCCCGGCTATAACCGCTGACTGTTGCGGGCGATCAGGTATCAATGAAAATGCCACCGGTTCCGGTGGCATTTTTTTCGGGCAGCAAAAGCTTACTTCATTTCGACCACGAATTGCTCACGCGGGCGGCGTACTTTTTTCAGGTTGGCCAGCCAGTCACCTTCCGTCTCGCGGTAGCCCAGCGGCAGGATGATCACGGAACGCAGGCGGCGCTCGCGCAAGCCCAGGATTTCGTCGACCTTGGCCGGATCAAACCCTTCCATCGGCGTGCTGTCGACTTCTTCATAAGCGGCCGCAATCAACGCCGAGCCAAGGCCGATATAGGCCTGGCGCGCTGCATGCTGGAAATTCACTTCCGCATCGCGCGGCGGGTAGCCCGCAAGGAGTTTCTGGCGGTAGGCTTCCCAGCCTTCGTTCCTGAAGCCGCGCTCCTCGTTAACCAGATCGAACATCGTATTAATGCGCTCGGCGGTGTAGTTATCCCAGGCGGCGAACACCAGCAGATGCGAGCCATCGGTGATCTGGCCCTGGCCCCAGGCATGCGGCTTGATCTGCTCGCGCAAGTCCGGATTGGTGACCACGATCACCTCATACGGTTGCAGCCCGCTGGAGGTCGCGGTCAGGCGCACGGCTTCGAGGATGCGCTCGACCTTTTCCTGCGGGACGATTTTTGCCGGGTTCATCTTCTTGGTGGCGTAGCGCCATTGCAGTTTCTGCAGCAATTCGGACATGGGGGAACCTTTCTAAAAAGTTAAGTTGAACAGCTTGGGGGTGAAATACGGATTTCAACTGGTGTGTCGCGTGAATTGTGGTGCCGGGTGCCGTGGGTAGCCTGGATGCCACGTAGCGAAATCCGGGAGCCAACAGGGCGTAGGTTGGAAAAGCGTAGCGCCTTCCGACGTTTGTGTTCCATGTGTCGGATGACGCCTGCGGCTTATCCGACCTACACATCGTTCAAAAACCTGTACGCGCTTGAATCACCGTCACCGCTCGTTGGACAATGGCTGGTTTTCACTTTCCGGCTATGGATACTCCCGATGCTCTATGTGCTTCTTGCCGCCAGCTGCAGCGTGCTGGTTTCCGTTTTGCTCAAGCTGGCCCGTCGCTATGAAATCGATGCGGCACAGGCCATCGGCTGGAATTATCTGGCGGCATCCGTCTGGTGCTGGTTCCTGCTCAAGCCCTCGCTCACCAGCCTGAACGCGCCCGGCGCACCGTGGCCGTCTTTGCTCGGGTTGGCGCTGGTGCTGCCGACCCTGTTTATCGTGCTGGCAGTCAGCGTGCGCCGCGCTGGCATCGTGCTCACCGACATCGCCCAGCGTCTTTCGCTGCTGCTCTCGCTGCTCGCGGCCTTCTTGCTGTTCGGCGAAACAGCGAGCGCTCTGAAGCTGGCCGGGCTGGCGCTGGGTCTCCTGGCCGTGGTCGGCATACTCTGGCGGCCGCAAGCCGGCGCGCCGAGTGCCGACGGGCGCCCTTGGCCGGTGCTGCTGACGGTGTGGGTCGGCTTCGCGCTGGTCGATGTGATGCTCAAGCATATCGCCACCGCGGGAACGCCCTTTGCCGCATCGCTGCAGGTCAGCTTCGGGCTGGCTTTTATCGGCATGATGACCGTGCTCGGTGTACGTGCCGCGCGTGAGCATGGCCGGCTCACCTGGCGCAACGCTGCCGCCGGCCTGCTGCTGGGCACGATCAACTTCGGCAACATCCTCTTCTACGTGCAGGCGCACCGCGCCCTGCCGGGCCAGCCGGCCGTGGTGTTTGCCAGCATGAACATTGGTGTGGTGGTGCTCGGCACGCTGGTCGGTGTATTCGCCTTCGGCGAGCGATTGTCCTGGCTCAACCGTGTGGCGATCGGATTTGCTATCGTGGCGATTGCGTTGATCGCCTTGGGTAAAACCTGATGGCCTCCATGCCGGGCTTCTTGCTACGAACTGGACCCCGGCCTGCGCCGGGGTGACAGCCAAACAAAAACGCCATCCCTTCGGATGGCGTTTTTGTTGGTTTACCTTTACCGCGTAACCGGCTTGTACCGAATCCGCTTCGGCTTCGCGCCTTCTTCGCCCAGACGCTTGCGTTTGTCGGCTTCGTATTCCTGGTAGTTGCCGTCGAAGAAGGTCCACTGGCTGTCGCCTTCGGCAGCGAGGATGTGTGTGGCGATACGGTCGAGGAACCAGCGGTCGTGCGAGATCACGAACACGGTGCCGGCGTATTCCAGCAGCGCATCTTCCAGCGCGCGCAGGGTTTCCACGTCCAGATCGTTCGACGGTTCATCGAGCAGCAGCACGTTGCCGCCCTTGAGCAGTGTTTTGGCCAGGTGCAGGCGGCCTCGTTCGCCACCGGAGAGCATGCCGACCTTCTTCTGCTGGTCGCCGCCCTTGAAGTTGAAACGGCCGAGGTAGGCGCGGCTGCTCATTTCGAACTTGCCGACGGTGAGGTTTTCCAGGCCGCCCGAGACATCCTCGAACACGGTCTTGTCGTTTTCCAGGCCTTCGCGGGTCTGTTCGACGAAGGCCATCTGCACGGTCTGGCCGATCTCGATTTCGCCCGAATCCGCTTGCTCCTTGCCGGCGATCATCTTGAACAGCGTTGATTTACCGGCGCCGTTCGGGCCGATGATACCGACGATCGCACCTGGCGGCACATTGAAGCTGAGGTTGTCGATCAGCAGGCGCTCGCCGAAACTCTTCGATACGCCCTTGAACTCGATCACCTTGTCGCCGAGGCGCTCGGCCACGGGAATGAAGATTTCCTGCGTTTCGTTGCGCTTCTGGTGCTCGACGCTGGAAAGCTCCTCGAAGCGGGCCAGACGGGCCTTGGACTTGGCTTGGCGGCCCTTCGGATTCTGGCGCACCCACTCGAGTTCCTGCTTCATCGAGCGCATGTGGGCATCGATCTGCTTGTTTTCCTGCTCAAGCCGGGCTTCCTTTTGTTCCAGCCAGCTCGAGTAATTGCCCTTCCACGGAATACCGTGGCCGCGGTCGAGTTCCAGAATCCATTCGGCGGCGTTGTCGAGGAAGTAGCGATCGTGGGTCACGGCCACCACGGTGCCGGGGAAGCGCACCAGGAATTGCTCCAGCCATTCGACCGATTCGGCATCCAAGTGGTTGGTCGGTTCATCGAGCAGCAGCATGTCGGGCTTGGACAGCAGCAGCTTGCATAGCGCTACGCGGCGCTTTTCACCGCCGGAGAGCTTGCCGATGACGGCATCCCACGGCGGCAGGCGCAGCGCGTCGGCGGCGAGTTCCAGTTGCAATTCGGTGTTGTCGCCTGCGCCGGTCGAGATGATCGCTTCCAGCTTGGCTTGTTCTTCGGCCAGTGCGTCGAAGTCCGCATCGGGTTCGGCGTAGGCGGCGTAGACCTCTTCGAGGCGTTTCTGCGCATCCATCACGTCGCCCATGCCGGATTCGACTTCCTCGCGCACGGTCTTTTCCGGGTCGAGCTGCGGTTCCTGCGGCAGGTAGCCGATCTTGGTGCCGGCCAGATGCTGCACTTCGCCGTCGTATTCCTTGTCGACGCCGGCCATGATGCGGATCACGGTGGATTTACCCGAGCCGTTTAGGCCGAGGAGGCCGATCTTGGCACCGGGGAAGAACGAAAGCGAAATATCCTTGATGATCTGGCGCTTGGGCGGAACGATCTTGCTCACGCGCAGCATCGACATTACGTATTGAGCCATTTTATGCCTTTGAATTTATTGTGGTTTCTGTGTGTTGATTGCGTCGGAGGGCGGCCGGGGATGCTCGTTGCCGCTTTGCGCGCTATGTTAAAGGCTAGCCGTTTGGACGGCAAATGCTGATTGCCGGAGAATTGCGCAATTACAAACAAAAGCCCGGCGTTGGTGTGACGCCGGGCTTTGGATCGCAGCATGCTGGAAAAATCAGTCGGTTTCATCCATCCAGGCCAGCTGGATGGCTTCCAGAATCTTTTCGCCGCAGTGTTTGGGGTCGTCGTGGAAATCCGGCAAAGCGATCACCCATTTCATCAGGTCGACAAAGTTGATGGTTTTCGGGTCGATATCCGGATGGGCATCGGCCAGTTCAATTGCGATCAGGCGGGAATCGGTCCATTTCATGGGATTTCTCCAGTGAGGTGTGAGGAGTAATGGAGTGAAGTGTTACTCCTCACCCTCACTCCTTGCTCTTCACTCAATGATGTTCGCGGGCAAGGTTAATGGTGTACTTGGGCAACTCGATCACGAGATCTTCGTCGCCAACAAAAGTCTGGCAGGAAAGGCGCGAGGTGGCTTCCAGGCCCCAGGCCTTGTCGAGCTGGTCTTCTTCCAGTTCGTCTGCTTCGTTCAGGCTGTTGAAGCCTTCGCGCACGATCACGTGGCAGGTGGTGCAGGCGCAGGATTTCTCGCAGGCGTGCTCGATCTCGATGCCGTTTTCCAGCAGGGCATCAATGACCAGTTCGCCGGTCTGGGCTTCGATCACCGTGCCATCCGGGCAGAGCGTGGCGTGGGGCAGGACTACGATTTGCGGCATGGGTGCTTATCCAAATCAATTCTTGTGGGTTAGCCGATTTCTTCGACGGTATGGCCAGACAAGCCTTTTTGCACGGCCACATCCATGCGGCGGGCGGCGAAGTCGCTCGATGCCTGGTTCAGGGCTTCGGTCGCGGCGGTGATCGCGCCCGCATCGCTGGTGGCGGTCTGCGTCTGCAGCGCGGCGATGGCGGCTTCAATGCTGGCGCGTTCGGCTTCGCTCAGCAATTGGCTGTCCGCATCCAGCGCGGCGCGCACCGCGTTCAGGATGCTTTCCGCCTCGACGCGCGCTTCGGCCAGCTTGCGTGCCTCCTTGTCGTCCTGGGCGTGCTGCATCGAATCGGTCAGCATGCGGCTGATCTCCTCGTCGGACAGCCCATAGCTCGGCTTGACCACGATGCTGGCTTCAACGCCGGTCGATTGTTCGCGCGCGGAAACCGAGAGCAAGCCGTCGGCATCGACCTGGAAGGTGACGCGGATGCGTGCGCTGCCTGCGACCATCGGCGGAATGCCGCGCAGCTCGAAGCGCGCCAGCGAGCGGCAGTCGGCCACCAGTTCGCGCTCACCCTGCAGCACGTGGAATGCCATCGCGGTCTGGCCGTCCTTGAAGGTGGTGAATTCCTGCGCGCGCGCGGTCGGAATCGTGCTGTTGCGCGGGATGATCTTTTCGGTCAGTCCGCCCATGGTTTCCAGCCCCAAAGAGAGCGGAATCACATCGAGCAGCAGCCATTCGTCATCGCCGCGGTTGCCGGCGAGCACGTTGGCCTGCATCGCCGCGCCGAGCGCGACGACCTTGTCCGGGTCGAGGTTGGTCAGTGGTTCCTGCTTGAAGAACTCAGCGACCGCGTGGCGCAGATGCGGCATGCGCGTCGCGCCGCCGACCAGCACCACACCCTTGATGTTTTCAATACCCAGCTTCGCATCGCGCAGCGCCTTGCGCACCGGCATGATGGTCTTCTGCACCAGGTGCGAAGTCATGGTGTGAAAGCAATGCGCCGGGATTTCCAGATCCACGGCACGGCCGTCGGAGAGAATCGCCGATACGCGGGTCGAAACGTGTTCGGTCAGCGCTTCCTTGGCTTCGCGGGCGTGGGTCAGCAGCAGGCGCGCATCCTGGTCATTCAGGCCGGAGAGGCCCGATTTTTCCAGAATCCAGCAATACAGGCGGTGGTCGAAGTCGTCGCCGCCGAGTTGGGTGTCGCCCGAGGTGGCACGCACTTCGAATACGCCGCGCGTGAGTTCGAGGATCGACACGTCGAAGGTGCCGCCACCGAGGTCGAAGATCACGTAGGTGCCTTCGGCGCCGTTGTCGAGGCCGTAGGCGATCGCGGCGGCAGTCGGTTCGTTCAGCAGGCGCAGCACGTTGAGGCCGGCGAGCTTGGCCGCATCCTTGGTGGCCTGGCGCTGCGCGTCGTCGAAATAGGCCGGCACGGTAATCACCGCGCCCACGAGTTCGCCACCCAGCGCGGCTTCGGCGCGGGTTTTCAGGCTGCGCAGGATGTCGGCCGAGATTTCCACCGGGCTTTTCACGCCGGCGGCGGTTTTGATCTGCAGCATCCCCGGGGCATCGACAAAGCGGTAGGGCGAGGCCAGGTCGGCCACATCGTTCAGGCCGCGGCCCATGAAGCGCTTGACCGAGACGATGGTGTTGGCCGGATCGCGGTTCTGCAGGGCTTGCGCCGCATGGCCGACGACATTGGTGCCATCGGCGGCGTAGTGCACGACCGAGGGCAGCAGGCCGTGGCCGTCTTCATCGGGCAAAACCGTGGTTACGCCGCTGCGCACGGTGGCAACCAGCGAATTGGTGGTGCCCAGGTCGATGCCGACAGCCAGCCGGTGCTGGTGCGGTGCGGCGAACATGCCGGGTTCGGAAATTTGCAGGAGAGCCATTTTTATTGGTGTTCGGAGTTAGGGGCTGGGGCGAAGTATTCGAGCTGACGCATAAGCACTTCGCCTTTTGCTTAGAACATGATGGTTTCGATTGCGTCGCTGATGTCTTCTTCGAGTTTTTCCAGAAAACGCAATTTGCGTACGGCCAGTGCCGCGTCGGTGTAATTGTGCTCGGTATCGATCAGCGCGCCAAGATTGGATTCGTGCGCTTCGATTTCACCGCGCAGTTCGCGGCTCAATTCTTCCAGGCGATCCAGATTCTGGTTGGCGCAGGCTTCTTCGATCGCCTCGCGCCATTCCATCTGGTTCATCAGGAAATCCATCGGCATCGCCGTGTTGGTGTCTTCCTGGGTATCGACGCCGCGCAGCTTGAGCAGGTAGCGCGCCCGGTTCAGCGGGCTTTTCAGTGTTTGCCAGGCTTCGTTGATCTGGGTCGAGGCCTGCAGCGACAGACGCTTGGTGGCGTCATCGCTCGCGGCATGGCGATCCGGGTGATGCTCGGTCACGCTGGCGCGGTAGCGCTGTTCGAGTTCGCGCAAATCCAGCGCGAAGACTTCCGGCAGGCCGAGCAGGGCGAAGTGGGATTGGGTGAAATCGATCATGTTGTCTGGGCGAATGGGGCAGGGTATGCACTGCCTGCCAGATCGCCGGCTGTTCCCGGATGCAAAAAAGCGTTTTGAATGGAAAGCGGGGTGAGGCGCGGTTCGCGCCTGCGAGCCTTAAACGGTAAAGCTTTCCCCGCAACCGCATTCATTGGCCACGTTCGGGTTGTTGAACTTGAAGCCCTCGTTGAGGCCTTCCTTGGTGTAATCCAGCTCGGTGCCGTCGATCCAGGCCAGCGATTTCTCGTCGGTGATGATCTTGACGCCGTGGCTTTCAAACACCACATCGCCCTCGGCGAGTTCGTCGACGAATTCGAGCTTGTAGGCCATGCCTGAGCAGCCGGAAGTCTTGACGCCAAGGCGCACACCTACACCCTTGCCGCGACGGGTCAGAAAGTTGCTGATATGCGTTGCCGCTTTTTCAGAAAGAGTCAGTGCCATTTTAAAAACTCCGTGAGGGGGAGACGTAAGGCGCGAGGTGCGGGCTTTAGCCTTCACGCCTCACACCCGACGCTTCATTTTGAATGCTTTTCCTTGTAATCGGAAACCGCCGCCTTGATCGCGTCTTCCGCCAGGATCGAGCAGTGGATCTTAACCGGCGGCAGCGCCAGTTCTTCGGCGATCTGGGTGTTCTTGATCGAGAGCGCCTCGGCCAGCGTCTTGCCCTTCACCCATTCGGTAACGAGCGAGCTGGAGGCAATGGCCGAGCCGCAGCCATAGGTCTTGAACTTGGCGTCTTCGATCACGCCATCTTCGCTGACCTTGATCTGCAGTTTCATCACGTCGCCGCAGGCCGGCGCGCCAACCATGCCGGTGCCGACGGAATCATCGCCCTTTTCGAACGAGCCGACGTTGCGCGGGTGTTCGTAGTGATCGAGTACTTTTTCGCTGTATGCCATTTTATTAACTCCTTGCTTCGTGTATTTCGAATTCTTGTCGGTCGTGGATCAGTGGGCGGCCCACTCGATGCTGCTGATATCCACGCCGTCCTTGTACATCTCCCACAGCGGCGAAAGCTCGCGCAGGCGGCCAATCTTTTCCTGGATCAGTTTCACGGCGAAATCGATGTCGTCCACCGTGGTGAAGCGGCCGATCGAGAAGCGGATCGACGAATGCGCCAGCTCGTCCGAGCGGCCCAACGCGCGCAGCACGTAGGAAGGCTCGAGGCTTGCCGAGGTGCAGGCGGAGCCGCTCGATACCGCCAGCTCTTTCAGGGCCATGATCAGCGATTCGCCTTCGACAAAGTTGAAGCTCACGTTCAGGTTGTGGGCCACGCGGCAGTCCAGGTCGCCATTCAGGTGCACTTCCTCGATGCTGGAAAGGCCTGCCCAGAGACGGTCGCGCAGCATGCGGATGCGTTCGTTCTCAGTCGCCATTTCTTCGCGGGCAATGCGGAAGGCTTCACCCATGCCGACGATCTGGTGCGGGGCCAGCGTGCCGGAGCGGAAACCGCGTTCATGCCCGCCGCCGTGCATCTGCGCTTCCAGGCGCACGCGCGGCTTGCGGCGGATGTAGAGCGCACCCATGCCTTTGGGGCCATAAGTCTTGTGCGCGGAGAAACTCATCAGATCGACCTTGAGCTTTTCCAGATCGATTTCCATCTTGCCGGTGGCTTGCGCCGCATCGACATGGAAGATGATGCCGCGCTCGCGGCACAGCTCGCCAATGGTGCCGATATCCTGGATCACGCCGATTTCGTTGTTCACCGCCATGACCGAAACGATGATGGTATCCGGGCGGATTGCGGCTTTCAGTGCTTCCAGATCGAGCAGGCCGTTTTCCTGAACGTCCATGTAGGTGGCTTCAAAGCCTTGGCGTTCCAGTTCGCGCACGGTATCCAGAATGGCCTTGTGTTCGGTCTTGACCGTGATGATGTGCTTGCCCTTGGCCTTGTAGAACTGGGCGGCACCTTTCAGGGCCAGGTTGTTCGATTCGGTGGCGCCGCTGGTCCAGACGATTTCTTTGGCATCGCAATTGACGAGTCGCGCCACCTGTTCGCGTGCTTCTTCGACGGCGGCTTCCGCGTCCCAGCCATAGGCGTGCGAACGCGAAGCCGGGTTGCCGAAGCGTTCGGTCAACCAGGGAATCATTTTTTCGGCCACACGCGGGTCGACTGGCGTGGTAGCGGAATAATCAAGATAAATGGGCATATTGCTCATGTTTTTTCTCATTAATGTGCAATGGCGTGCTTGGTGGTTTCGGTGATGCGGCCAATACGCTGCTCGAATTGAACGATGTTGTCACCACGCTGGCGAGCTTCATGATGCTCGATCAGTTGCGCCAGCGAGACGGAAGCGAGATAGCTCTGGATGGTCTTGTTCAGACCGGCCCACAGATCGTGGGTCATGCAGCTGTGTTCATCGTCGTGGCAATTGTGGCCGCCGGCGCATTGCGTGGCATCGAGCGGTTCATCCACGGCGGTAACGATGTCGGCGACGGTGATTTCTTCAACCGGACGGGCCAGACAATAGCCGCCGCCAGGGCCGCGCACCGAATCAACCAGGTTGCGCCGGCGCAGCTTGCCAAACAGTTGCTCCAGATAGGAGAGCGAGATGCTTTGCCGCTCGCTGATTCCGGCCAGGGTGACAGGGCCGCCTTCGGCGCGCATGGCCAGATCCAGCATGGCGGTAACGGCAAAACGACCTTTGGTGGTGAGGCGCATGATGATTTTCCTTGCTTTGTTCGGTTCTGGAGCAAAGCCTAAAATATCCTAGTGATTTAGTCAACTAAAAAACCCGATCGTTCAGTCAACTATTGCCGCAGCAGCATTTTGCAGAATCGGCAACGATCAATCGACAATCTTGTTCAGGTAATTTGGATCGAACTTGTCCGCGGTGGCGCGTTCTTCTTCGCAGTTGACGCCCAGTTGTTCAAGCTGGCTCACGATCAGCTCGATGCGTTTGTCGATGGTGACGGAGTGATCGAGCAGGCCGTGAATGGCCTTGACCATCGGATCGTTCATGTCGTTGGAGATGCCATAGGCGGAAAAGCCCAGCTGTTCGGCCTTCTGCTCGCGCACCTGCTCGGTTTCGGCATCCAGGATGCGCGCGGGGATACCCACGGCGGTGGCGCCGGCGGGAACGTCCTTGACTACCACGGCGTTCGAGCCGACCTTGGCGTTGGCGTGCAGCGTGATGGGCCCCAACACCTTGGCGCCGGCGCCGATGATCACGCCGGCCTCCAGTGTCGGGTGGCGCTTGCCCGCTTTCCACGAGGTGCCGCCGAGCGTCACGCCGTGGTACAGCGTGCAGTCGTCGCCGATCTCGGCGGTTTCGCCGATCACAATACCCATGCCGTGGTCGATGAACACGCGCCGGCCGATGGTCGCGCCGGGATGGATCTCGATGCCGGTAATAAAGCGGGCGAAGTGCGAGAGAAAGCGCGCCAGCCATTTCCAGTTGCGTTTCCACAGACCGTGCGAGACGAGGTGCAGCGTCAGCGCGTGAAAGCCCGGGTAGCAGGTGACGACCTCCCAGGTCGAACGGGCAGCGGGGTCGCGGTCGAAGACCACGCGGATGTTTTCACGCAGGCGAGGGAACATGGCGTCGTAATTCCTTTGAATCCGACTATTTTACTCGTGAATGAAAGTGCGGGGCGAGTGACTTCTTTACGTTGGCGCGGGCGGGGGAGGAGGGTCGCTTATTGACCCGACCTGTTATTGACCCGACCTGGAACAGGTTTGAAGTCGTCACCCCGGCACAGGCCGGGGTCCAGGACGAACGCCTAGTGTTGCACTGGATTCCGGCTTTCGCCGGAATGACGAAAATTATAAATTTCATTTGGCCGAATCAAGAAATCGGTGCACGTCGATTCTGTGATTGTTGTGACGAGCTGATTTATGCCGCAGCCACCTTGAACTGCGCAGCCAGACCTTCGAGCTGGTGCACTGCGGCGGCGGTTTCGGCCAGGCTGTGTTCGGATTTGTCCAATGCCACGTGCATGGTTTCGGCCGTGCCGGCTACCGAGCGGATGCGCTGGCTGTAGGCGTTGCTCGATTCGGCGATATGCTGGATCGAGGCCAGGATGTTGTTCACCATGGCTTCGGTGCCGCTGCGGTCCGAAGCGCTGTCCACGGCAAGTTTCAAGCCGGCTTCGAGTTCGCCCATGCCGCTCTGCATCGCGGTCACGGCGCGGTCGGCCTGCGCCTGCACGCCTTCGATCATGCCGCCGATCTGCATCGTGGCGTTGCGCGTGCGCTCGGCGAGCTTGCGCACTTCGTCGGCCACCACGGCGAAGCCCCGGCCCGATTCGCCAGCGCGAGCCGCTTCAATCGCGGCGTTGAGTGCCAAGAGGTTGGTCTGGTCGGCGATCTCCTTGATGACCAGAACGATATGGTCGATCTCGGTGGTGCTCTTCTGCAGCTCGCCTATCGTTTGCGCGGAATGGCTGATGCGCTCGCGGATCGTGCCGGTCATGCCCTGCAAGTCTTCGAACTGTTTCTGCGCACCGGCAAAGGCTTTGGCCATGTCGGCACGCATGCTGCTGGCCTGCAGCGATGCCGTGCCGATTTCCTGCATCTGCTGTTCGAGCGAATCAAGGATTTGCTGCATGGAATCGAACACTTCCTGGGCACGGGTCCGGGTGGCATTGCTGGCATGCACCTGGGAGTGATTGGCACTGCTGACCTCGTTGCTGATGCGAATGACCTGGGCAATGATGCTTTCCATGTTGTCGATCAGGCTGTTGATCCACTGCGCGGTGGCGGTGATCTCGTCGCGGTGGGCGCTGGGCTTTTCCAGCCGGATCGACAGGTTGCCGCCGCCTTCGGCGACGGTTTGCACCATCCGTCCGGTTTCGCTCAGTCGTGCGGAGAGCGCATTCAGATAGAAGCGGTGATAGCCGAAAGCCGTGATCGCCAGGCTGCCGACGGTGGCCAGCAGTGTTTGCGGGCCGCTGAGGTTCAGGCCGAAGCACAGGGCGCCGCTCGCGGCAATCATCAAGGCATCGGCGATCAGCAGCGCCTTGCTGGCGCGGTAGCTGGTCGGCCGGGCTCGGTAGACTTCTTCCAGATCGGCCTCGCACATCATGCCCCAGGTATCGGGCGAGCCGGGCAGCTGGAACGTGACGCCACGGCCGACAACCGGGATATGCCGGTAATCGGAATAGCCCGGGTATTTCACGTAGAGGTTCTGTCCCTTGCGGATGGTTTCGCGCACGCCGGGATGCAACTGGCGCGTGGCCGGATCGTTGAACACCAGTTCGAATTCGGTGTGGTTCTGCACCCGGACCACGCCGTAGTCGGTCTGTACGCCATCCTTGAGGTTGTCGCCGAGCGAGAACGAGCGGTCCTCGAAGCGCGAGCGCGACAGTGCCACGCCGGGCTGGATCGCCGGGTCGAACACCGGCTTGGCCATGAACAGGTAGTTGTCGCCGGATTCGTGGAAGACGTGTCCGCCCTCGCGCTGGATCAGGTCGCCCACCACGTCGTTGGGAATGCGGGCGCAGAACAGCGCGACCAGCTGGTTGCCGCGGATGACCGGCAGCAGGAACAGCAGCGTGACCGCATCGTGGAAGTTGGACGAGCTGGGGCCGATCTGCATGGTGAGCGGGTCGATGTACGGGCCATGCAGGAAACGCTGTTTGCGCGCGGCATCGACGACGCGAGCCGGGATGTCGGTCTTGCCGGCATGTGCCGGATAGCTGGAGGCGATCACTTTGCCCTGCAGGTCGAGCACGAAAAGCTCGGAGGCATCGCGCATGATCTTGAGCCGGGCAGACAGCCAGTCGTTGCGCAACTGGTCGTTGGCGGGCAGCGAGTGAGCAAAGCCTTCCAGATGCGACCATTGCTGATTCGTCCATTCGGTCAGCAACCGAACCCGGGTCTGGGCAATGCCTTCAAATGCAGTTTCGAGCCAAGGGTAACGGCGGCGGTTGAGCCGGGTTGCCCATCGCATGGCGAACTTGCCCGTTTTGCCGAACCAGGGAAGCCAGCTGCGTTCTTCATCCGAAAGAGCCATCGAATCGCTTTTCAAAGCCATTGTTGTTTTCCTCTGCGTATTATTTTGGTGCCGGTTTTTTTAATTTGATGTGCGCGGGCAAAGATATAGCATGAACCGTGCCATATATCGGTGCTGCTGTTGTGCGTGGGAGTGTTTTAGGTGGCAATGTGGTGCATGGGGTTTTGGTGTGAACTGATTCAGGGCGGTTTGGGCGTTAATCCAGGAGCCCTTGCTGTATGCGAACATCCCCGCAGATCACCTGGGTTTTGCCATTCACCTTGAAGCTGGCTGAAACCGTGACACACAGGCTGGCGCTGGAGATGGAAAGGTAGGGCCGGGTAACCTGCGGCTTGCCAAAATGCTCGATGGCGCGGCGGAAATAGGGCCGGCGCGACCAGCGCGAGCCTTGTGTGTCTACGAGCGGTGCCAGACGCTGATCGATGTTGCGCGTGGTATAGGGCGACCACAGGTTACTGCCGATTTGTCGGCCGTTGTGGTCCAGCAGGTAGCAAAAATCGGATTGGGTTAAATCGAGGAACGACGAGCAGGCTTCCCCCATGCTGCGTCCTGCCGAGAGCAACACGGAGGCATAGCCAATGGCGTTCAGGTACGGGGCCAATGCCTGGTGGTGCTGTTTGCGTTCCTGTCTGATGCGGGCATCGAAATCCGACCACAACCCGCGGATGACTTTTTCTCCCTGCTTGCGATCGACCAGATGCGGTTGCGGGCGGCCGAACAGATAGCCCTGAGCAAAATCCACGTCGGAATCGAGGGCAATGTAGGCTTCATCCTCGGTTTCAACGCCTTCAACCAGCACCATCGCGCCGGCTTCGTGCAGCAAGGACACGATCTGCGGCAACAGGCGGCGTATGCGTTTTTCCTGCGCGGCTTGCAGGATCAGGCTGCGGTCCAGCTTCACGATCTGCGGGCGAATTTTCCAAACCCGGTCAAAGTTGGAACTGCCGGCGCCAAAATCGTCCAGCGCAATCAGGCAGCCCAATTCACGGAAGAAAGCCACGGCGGAACCGAATTCGGCATCGTCCCGTACCGCTTCTTCGAGTACTTCGATCACCAGCCGTTGCGGTGGAAAATCGAGCTTTGCCAGCATGTTGCCGAACGAGTCATTGCTCGGGGCTTTGCGTGCTTGCAGAAAAACATGGGGATTCATGTTCAGGAACAACCAGTCATTCTGTTTCGAGATGCTCTGGTAATTGCTCAGGTGCAGGAAGTGGCAAAGCTGGTCGAGTTTTTGCCGCATGGCACCTTGCTGGCTGTTCAGCAGGGTCAGCGGTGAAACCGCAGTGCCGTCGGCCGCAAAGGGGCGCAACAGGGCCTCGTAACCGACGGAGCGCTGGGCGGAAAGGCCATAAATGGGTTGGAAGTGGCTGGTCAGGGTATGCGAGCCAAAAGGAACCGTTATCAGGCACTCATTGCTGGCCTGGGATTGATCAGCACTCGTACCCGATGGGACCAGCAGGGATGGCTGTCGGTTTTTTGGCATTGGGGTTGGGCTGGTTTGCAAATAAGAATTCATTCGTTTTGTTTAGCAATCGGTGTGCCAATGTAAGCTTTGCTTGTCAGGTGGCGGGATTCCGGGTGATTTTCCTTGTGTCAATAAGGGGTTTTGCTGGTGTCAGTGTTTTGTTGTGGTGCATTGCGTGCATCTTGATGGGTTATTTTGGTGCATTAACCGGTGCGGGTGTTCGAGCGTAAAAGCAACATCGAAAGTGCAAAGTGCTGGCGAGCTTTTCTGCCAGTGCACCCGTTTGTGCCATACTCAATTCATTGTCTACTAACAGTGAGCCACCATGCCTTTACCGCCCTCTGCTGAATCGATTGCTGCCGTATGCGAAGGCCGCCACGGTGACCCGTTTTCAATTCTTGGTATGCACAAGGAAGGCAGCCAGCTGGTGGTGCGCGCCTTTTTGCCCAATGCCACGCGCTGTGCGGTACTGCATGAAGGCCGGGAGGTGGTTGAGTTGGCTTCGCAGGATAAGCGCGGCTTTTTTTCAGGCGCGCTGCCGGCACACACCAGCTGCCTCGATTACAAGCTGGCGGTGACCTGGGGCGAGTGGCAGGTTGAAATTGACGACCCTTACCGTTTTGGTCCGGTGCTGGGCGAGATGGATATCTGGCTGCTGGCCGAAGGCACGCACTACCGCCCGTTCGAGCGCATGGGTGCGCATCCGTGTCAGATGGAGGGCGTCGATGGCGTGCGCTTTGCGGTCTGGGCACCGAATGCGCGCCGGGTATCGGTGGTTGGTGATTTCAATTTCTGGGATGGCCGGCGTTTCCCGATGCGCTTGCGGCGCGAATGCGGCGTGTGGGAGATTTTCCTGCCTGGCGTGAGCGAGGGCGCGCTGTACAAGTTCGAAATACTGGATGCCAACGGCAATATCCAGCTCAAGTCCGACCCGTACGGCCTGGCCGCCGAGTTGCGTCCGGGCACGGCGTCGAAAGTGGCGCACCTGCCGCCGATCGTGCCGTCGAGCGAAGTGCGCCGCGCCGCCAATGCGCTCGGTGCGCCGATCAGTATCTATGAAGTGCATCCCGGTTCGTGGCGGCGCAATCCGGACGAGGGCAACCGCTGGCTGAGCTGGCGCGAGCTGGCCGATCAGCTGGTGCAATACGCCGCCGGCATGGGTTTCACGCATATCGAGTTGCTGCCGATCAACGAGCACCCGTTCGATGGTTCGTGGGGTTACCAGCCGCTCGGTATTTACGCGCCGACCGCCCGCTTCGGCAGCCCGGAGGATTTCCGTTATTTCGTCGACAAGGCGCATGAAGCCGGGCTCGGCGTGATCCTCGACTGGGTGCCGGGGCATTTCCCGTCGGACAGCCACGGCTTGGCCACTTTCGATGGCACGCATCTCTTTGAGCATTCCGATCCGCGCGAGGGCTTCCACCAGGATTGGAACACGCTGATCTACAACTTCGGCCGCAACGAAGTGCGCAATTACCTGATCGGCAATGCGCTGTACTGGATCGAGCGTTTCGGCATCGATGGCCTGCGCGTCGATGCGGTGGCGTCGATGCTCTACCGCGATTATTCGCGCAAGGAAGGCGAGTGGATTCCGAACGAATTCGGCGGGCGCGAGAACCTGGAAGCAATCGATTTCCTGCGCCGCATGAACGAAATCGTCGGCACCGAACGCCCGGAAGCGATTACGCTGGCCGAGGAATCGACCGCGTTCCCGGCGGTGAGCCGCCCGCCGTTCATGGGCGGGCTGGGTTTCCATTACAAATGGAACATGGGCTGGATGCACGATACGCTGAAATACATCGGTGAAGACCCGGTGCATCGCAAGTATCACCACAACCAGCTCACCTTCGGCATGATTTACGCCTACTCGGAGAACTTCGTGCTGCCGCTGTCGCACGATGAAGTGGTGCACGGCAAGGGCTCGCTGCTCTCGCGCATGCCGGGGGATGCTTGGCAGAAGTTTGCCAACCTGCGCGCCTACTACGCATTCATGTGGGCTTATCCCGGCAAAAAGCTGCTGTTCATGGGCGACGAATTCGCCCAGGGCGGCGAATGGAATCATGAAGGCAGCCTGGACTGGCACCTGACCGGCATCGATTGGCATCAAGGCGTACAGACGCTGGTCAGCGATCTGAACTGTTTCTACAAGGCCACACCGGCGTTGTTCGATGCCGATTTCGAGCAGTGCGGCTTCCAGTGGATTTGCGCCGACGACAGCGAAAACTCGGTGCTGAGCTTCGTGCGTTACGACAAGCAGGGTGGCTTCGTTGTCGTGGTATGCAATTTCACCCCGGTGCCGCGCCACGGCTATCGCATCGGCGTGCCGCAAGCCGGGCAGTACCAGGAAGTGCTTAATACCGATTCGCAGTGGTACGGTGGCGGGAATATCGGCAATGCGCGAGTCCAGTCGGAAACCGTGGGCAGCCACGGTTTTGCCCAGTCGCTGGCCTTGACCGTGCCGCCGTTGGCGGTACTTTATTTGAAATGTTCGGGCTGACGTGACGCCGGTTCTGCCGAGAAAAATATAACAAGGATTCAGGGATGGAAAAAACGGTTCGCCTGGTGTTCCGGGGGGAGTTGCTGCCCGGCCGCTCGCTTGATGAGGTCAAAGCCGGTTTGCCGGTGCTGATGAAGGTTCCGCCCGAGCAGGTGGAAAAGCTCTTTGCCGGCGGTTCGGTGGTGATCAAGCGCGGTTTGCCGGTTTCAAAATTGGCTGCGTATCAAACATTGCTGGAAAAAGCCGGCATCCGCGTCGCGGTCGAGGATGAAATTCCCGAGTACACGCTGGATCTTGAACCGGTGGTCGCACCAGAGCCCGCTGGCCCTGACGTTGCGGTTGCCGCGCAGGAATCCGCCGGGGGAGAGGAATTGACTTGTCCGCAGTGTGGTGCCCGACAACCCAAGCGTACGCTGTGTCGCAGTTGCGGCGTGGATATGCCGCGCTATGCCGCTGCGCAGGCCACGCTCAAGGCCGAAGCCATGCAGCCCGTACCGGTTGTCCAGGGCGGCTATGCTGCTTCGGCGGCATGGATGCCGGAAGATGAATTGCCGCCGGTTTTGGGTTTCAGTTTTGACGGGCGCCTGAACCGTTTGCGCTACCTGATCTATAGTCTGGCCGGCTATGTGGTGCTTACGCTGGCAGGCTTGATATTGATGGGCTCCGCTTTCAACAGCGTGATTCACGGCGGTTTCCCCCTCCTTTCCCTCTTGCTGTTTGGTGCCGTAATCCTGGCGCTGTTGTACTTTGGCCTGCGTTTTTCAGTGCAGCGCTTGCACGATATGGGCTTGACCGGCTGGCTGGTGCTGCTCAGTTTTGCGCCGGTTGTTGGGTGGCTTGTCTGGCTTTGGCTCTCGATCTGGCCCGGCAGCAAGGAAGCCAACCAGTACGGCCCGCCCAACCCGCCCAATTCGCTGGTACACAAGACGATTGTGCTGGGCCTCGTGCTCTTGCTGGTTCTGCTCCTGGGGGTGATGTTCAGCAAGATGGTGAATGGCTTTCCGGGCGGCATGATGCGCTATGAGCAACATATGCAAACCTTGCCCCTGCAAGATTCGGATGACCAGGCCCAGCGCCAGCAGCTGTAATCCGCTTTGCCTCACCGGTTGCCTAATTGCTGCGATGCAATAATGCACACTGATCTTTGATGATCAGGCGGGTATGATCGGATAACGATTCTCGCTCTCGACGGGTGTTTTGATGAATACGGTTGCCTTCGATCCTGCTGCCGCCTTGGTGGATCATCCGTTACGCCGCGAGCTTAACGATGAAATCCATGCCCGGCCATTTGAAGCAATAGCGGCGCCCAGCGCGCTCAGCTATCTGGTGTATCTCAACCGCAATTGCAATCTGGAGCAAGAGCTGTGGCTGGTTGGACAGCTGTGCGCCCATTTTTCCTGCACGCCGCCCGCAGCCGGTGCCATCCAGTTTTCCTGCAATCTGGGGCCGGTGCGTTTTCGCTGGGCGCGTCATGGCGAGTTTTCCGCAATCACCCTGATTTGCGGCGCGGTAACCGGCCAGCCGTTTGCCGATTCCCCGCGCAATCATGTTCCGGCCGAGTGGCTGGCGCAGTTGCCGCGCAATATCCTGCTCGCGGTCGAGGTGACGCTGTTGCCAGAGTCGGCGTTGGCGGCAGATGTAGAAACCATTTCCGCCGCGTATTTCGCCGGCAATGATCTCGTCGGTGCCCAGATTGCCGAAGGGGCAGGACTCGCGTTCACCGATTTTCGCATTCATGCCGATGGTTGTTCGCGCTACCTGCTGATCGACAAGCGCATGGGGCCGCGCCAATCCGGGCGCATGTTGCAACGCTTTCTGGAGATCGATACCTACCGGATGATGGCTTGCCTGACTTTGCCGCTGGCCAAGAGCTTGCAGCCGGAGCTGGCCAAGACCGACAGCGAACTGGCCGAGCTCACCACGGCCATGCCCAAAGCCCGGCAGGAGGACGAACCGGCACTGCTGGATCAGCTGACCCAGCTTGCCGCCCGGATCGAAAGCGCGCTTTCGCGCACCGATTCGCGCTTTTCCGCGGCACGGGCCTATTACGAAATCGTCGAGCGGCGCATCCGCGAGTTGCGCGAACTGCGCATTGCCGGCACCCAGCCTTTTTCCGAGTTCGTGGCCAGACGCCTGCTGCCCGCGATGGAAACCTGCGAATCGGTGGCGCGCAGCCAGCGCATCCTGGCCAAGCGGGTCAGCCGGGCCTCGGCGCTGCTGCGCACCCGGGTCGATGTCTCGCGGGAAAAACAGAACCAGCAGCTGCTGGCCTCGATGAACCGGCGTGCCCACCTGCAACTGCGTTTGCAGGAGACGGTGGAAGGCTTGTCGGTTGCCGCGATCACCTATTACACCGTGGGGCTGGTGGGCTATGCTGCCAAAGGCTTGAAAACCGCAGGCGTGCATCTGGAACCTGAATTGATTACCGGCATTGCGATTCCGGTTGTCGCCATCTGCGTCGCGCTGGGATTGCGCCGCATGCGCAAGACGCTGGCGCGCAAGCATCAGTGATCGGGTGATTTGAGCGCATCGTGCGGCACGCATCTGCAATTTTGTCCGAAGTGAGGTCTGGATGACGACGACAATGCTTCCCGGCAAGGCTTATCCGCTTGGTGCCACCTTCGACGGCGCGGGCGTCAATTTCGCGCTGTATTCCCGTCATGCCGAAAGCGTGAGCCTGTGCCTGTTCGATGCCGCCGGGCTGCAGGAAACGGCGCGCCTGCCCTTGACCGAGTGCAGCGCGGGAGTGTGGCATGGCTATTTGCCGGGGGCTGCGCCGGGGCTGGTTTACGGCTACCGCGTCCACGGCCCGTATGCGCCACAGCATGGCCATCGCTTCAATCCGGCCAAGCTGCTGCTCGATCCCTATGCGCGCGCAGTGATCGGCGCCTTTCACGATGATCCGCTGCACAACGGGGATTCCTCTGGTCACGCCGATACGCGCGATAACGCGGCCCAGGCGCTCAAGGCACAGGTTGTCGATGAGGCGTTCGACTGGGGCGAGGATGCCGCGCCGCAAGTGCCGTGGGCGCAGACCGTGATTTACGAAGCGCATGTCAAAGGCTTTACCCGCCAGCATCCGGATATTCCCGAGGCCTTGCGCGGCAGCTATGCCGGGCTTGCCCATCCCGCTGCGCTCAGGCATTTGCAGCAGCTGGGCATCACCACGCTCGAACTGATGCCGGTGCAATATTTTCTCGACGAAGTGCGTTTGCAGCGCCTGGGGCTCAGCAATTACTGGGGCTACAACCCGATCGCCTGGTTCGCGCCCGAGCCGCGCTACTGGTCCGGGCGGGAAGGCAGCACGCCGCTGTCCGAGTTCCGGCAGATGGTGCAGGCGCTGCATGCGGCGGGAATCGAAGTGATTCTGGATGTGGTGTTCAACCACAGCGCTGAAACCGATGCCGGCGGGCCGACGCTGTCGCTGCGCGGCATCGACAATGCCAGTTATTACACGCTCAGCCCCGGCAATCCGGCGCAGTATGACAACTCGACCGGCTGCGGTAATACCCTGAATCTGGCGCAGCCGGGCGTGGTGCAGCTCGTGATGGACTGCCTGCGCTACTGGGTGCGCGAGTGCCATGTCGACGGCTTTCGCTTCGATCTGGGTGTTACGCTCGGGCGCGATGCGCACGGCTTCAATCCGGAGGCCGCGCTGTTCGCTGCGATCCAGCAGGATCCGCTGCTGGCCGGCTGCAAGCTGCTGGCCGAACCGTGGGATGTCGGCGTCGGTGGCTACCAGCTCGGCCGTTTCCCGCCGCGTTGGTCTGAGTGGAACGACCAGTTCCGCGATGTTCTGCGTCGTTTCTGGTTGCATGATGGCGTGAGCCGCGCCCTGTTTGCGCGCCGTTTCGCCGCTTCGTCCGATTGCTTCCAGCAGCCGGGGCGCTCGCCGGCTTCCTCGCTTAATTTTCTCACTGCGCATGACGGCTTCACGCTGGCCGATCTGGTTTCCTTTAACCACAAGCACAATCTTGCCAATGGCGAGCATAACCATGACGGTCACAGCCACAATCTGAGCTGGAATTGCGGGGTGGAAGGTCCAAGCAACGACCCGCACGTGTGCCTGCTGCGATTGCGGGTACGCAAGGCCATGCTGGCTACCCTGTTGCTGGCGCAGGGTACGCCGATGTTGTTGGGCGGGGATGAGTTGGGCCACAGCCAGCAGGGCAACAACAACGCCTATTGCCAGGACAATGCCATCAGCTGGCTCGACTGGTCTGCTGCCGAGTTGGCGCTCAAGCAATACGTGGCCAAGTTGCTGGCTATCCGCAAGTCCATTCCCGCGCTTAACAGCGGGCGCTGGTGGAGCGGTCAGCCGAATGGAGCCGGTGTGCGTGATGTGGAATGGCTGAATCCGGCCGCTACGCCGCTGGAACAGCATGATTGGGACGATCCGGCCGGCAAGGCGCTGATGATCCGGCTTTCCGGCACCTGGTTGCTACTGGTGAATGCATCCGGACATCAGTTGCATTTCCATTTGCCGCCGGGGCGTTGGACCTTGCGCCTTTCGAGCGCCGATGACGGAATGTCGCATCCGCACGATTTTACGGCCTCGGCACGAAGCGTGGCGGTGCTGATGCAACAGTGATAGCCTTTCGAGTAGAGGCTGGAAGCAAAAACAACAAATCAAAAAAGGGGGCAAGCATGACTGTTTCAACCATTACTACTCACCCTATTGCCGGGCAGAAGCCGGGGACCTCGGGCCTGCGCAAGAAAGTGACCGTATTCCAGCAGGTGCACTATCTGGAGAATTTCGTCCAGGCGATTTTCGATACCGTTCCCGAGCTCAAGGGCGGCGTGCTGGTGCTGGGCGGCGACGGGCGCTTCCATAACCGCGTAGCGGTACAGACCATCCTGAAAATGGCTGCGGCCAACGGCGTGGCGCGGGTACTGGTGGGGCAGGGCAGCTTTCTTTCCACGCCGGCTGCCAGTTGCGTGATCCGCAAATACCAGGCCACCGGCGGCATCATCCTCTCGGCCTCGCACAATCCGGGCGGCCCGGATGGCGATTTTGGCATCAAGTACAACATCGGCAACGGCGGCCCGGCCCCGGAAAAAATCACCGATGCGATTTATGCACGCACCCAAACCCTGACGGAATACCGTATCAGCGATCAGGCCGATATCCCGCTTGATGGCAAGGGCCGGCATGCACTGGAAGCGATGCAGGTTGAAGTGATCGACCCGGTGGCCGATTACGCCGAGCTGATGCAGCAGCTTTTCGATTTCGATGCGATCCGTGCCTGGTTCGCTCAAGGCCACCGCATGCATTTTGATGCGATGTCGGCCATTTCCGGCCCGTATGCCAAGCATATTATCGAGGGCCTGCTTGGTGCCGCGCCGGGCACGGTGGTCAACGGCGAGCCGCTGGAAGACTTCGGCGGTCATCACCCTGACCCCAATCCCGCGCATGCCACCGACCTGATCCGCGCCATGGCCTTGCCCGATGCGCCGGAGCTGGGCGCGGCCAGCGATGGCGATGCCGACCGCAACATGATTGTCGGGCGCAACTTCCTGGTGTCGCCGTCGGACAGCCTGGCCATCATGGCGGCCAATGCCACGCTGATTCCCGGTTACAAGGCCGGAATCAGCGGCGTGGCGCGCTCGATGCCGACTTCGCGCGCGGTCGATCTGGTGGCCAAGGCACTGGACGTCCCGTGTTTTGAAACGCCGACCGGCTGGAAATTCTTCGGCAATCTGCTCGATGCCGGACGCGCCACACTGTGCGGCGAGGAATCCTACGGTTCCGGCTCCAATCATGTGCGCGAGAAGGATGGCGTCTGGGCGGTGCTGTTCTGGCTCAATTTGCTCGCGGTCACCGGCAAGAGCGTGAACGAGATCGTCGAAGGGCACTGGGCGCGGTTCGGGCGCCATTATTACAGCCGGCATGATTACGAGGCGCTGGACGTGGGCGTAGCCAATGCGTTGATGACCCATTTGCGCGAACAGCTTGCCGGTCTCGCCGGCCAACGCTTGGGTGCCTATAACGTGGCTTTGGCTGATGACTTTGCCTACGACGATCCGGTTGATGGTTCGCGAACTACGAATCAGGGTGTGCGGGTGTTGTTCGAAAACGGAGCGCGCGTGGTTTACCGTCTGTCCGGCACCGGCACCGAAGGGGCGACCTTGCGGGTCTATCTGGAGTTGTTCGAGGCCGATCCGGTGCGCCATGCGGTACCGGTGCAGGAAAAGCTGGCCGAGCTGGTCGCAGTCGCCCGCGATCTGGCGCAGCTCAACGCGCGTACGGGGCGGGTGGATCCTGACGTGATTGCTTGATCTGTAACGTAAAATCAACCGTCATCAAGGGCTCGCTTTGCGGGCCCTTTGTTATTTTTGGCTTCAAAACCTGGGTGCAAATCTTTGAGAGGGAAAGTTGCTAATCGGTCATGCCAGTGTGCCACCGAAAAACGGTGTAGTCGGCGATTTCCTGTTTCAACTTCCGCTGTGAATGGCTATTATTGGCTTGTCCAGACTTCATTTGGTTAGACCAATAATGGCGTCTCGGATGCAAAACATTGTTTGGCCTGCCTTGACATGCGCCAAGTGGCGTGCAAGTCTCGCCGCTCTCGATGATCCGGGTATATCGCGGATTGTTGCCGAGCCAAAAAATTATATAGGTAGTACTGTGCCATGCCCATAGAGTCCGTTGATAACCGCCGACTGTATCGCCTGATCGCGGAGCAGATATCGCGCCTGATCGAATCGGGTGAATACAAGCCGGGCAGCCGGTTGCCGCCGGAACGGACGTTGGCGGTGCAATTGAGCGTCAGCCGGCCGACCGTGCGCGAAGCGTTAATCGCGCTCGAAGTGGAAGGCTGGGTCGATATCCGCGGCGGAACAGGCGTGTTTGTGCTGGAGCGCCCGGTTGCCGACGCAGAAACGGTTGCCGTGCCGCAAAGCACCAGCAACTTGCCACCGCCAGGCCCTTTCGAAGTGTTGTATGCGCGAGATCTGATCGAACCGGATGTGGCTGCGCTGGCGGCCAAGAATGCAACGCCAGAGCAGATCGCTGCCATGGCGCAAGCGCTGGGCGACATGGTGTGCTGCTCGGCCAGTGATCCGATGAATGTCGAGTATGACCGCCGCTTCCACCAGCTATTGGCCGATGCCACGGGCAATGGTGCCTTGTCGCAAACGGTCCAGACGCTTTGGGCGATGCGGACCGACCCGCTCTATCTGCGCTTGCAAGACCATTTTCATAACGAAGCAATCTGGCAGCGCGCCATCATTGAGCACCGCGAGATATTCGAGGCGATCAAGCATGGTGATGCCAAGGCCGCACGCGCGGTCATGCACAAGCATTTGAAGAATATCAAGATGCGCTTTGTCTCCAGCTGGCAGGGAGAATAACCCCCAGCTTCTGTTGTCCCTTTTTAACCGTGCCCCCAATACCGGTAAGTTTGTATGCCCATTGAATCGATTGATAACCGCCGCCTTTACCGCCAGATTGCCGACCAGATCAGCCGGCTGATCGATTCAGGGGAGTGCCCGCCTGGCTCGCGCCTGCCCGCCGAACGTGTGCTGGCCGAGCAACTGAATGTAAGCCGGCCCACCGTGCGCGAGGCGCTGATTGCACTCGAAGTGGAGGGCCGCGTGGAAATTCGTGGCGGCGCGGGTGTTTTTGTCCTGGAACGCGCAGAGGCGGCTACCTCGCCGGTTTCCGGCAGCGTGCCCGTGCCCGGGCCGTTCGAAGTATTGTTTGCCCGTGATCTGATTGAGCCGGATGTGGCCGCACTGGCCGCAAAGAATGCCACGCCGGGTCAACTGGCCGATATCTCCACGGCGTTGGGCGAAATGGTGTGTTGTTCGGCCAACGATCCGATGCATGTCGAGTTCGACCGGCGCTTTCATTTCGGTTTGGCGGAAGCATCGGGCAACAGCGCCTTGGTGCTGGCCATTCAGGCGCTGTGGACACCGCGCGAGCAGGCGCTCTATATGCGGCTGGAAAACCACTTCCATACCGAAGCCGTCTGGCAGCGCTCGATCATCGAGCACCGGGAAATTCTGGAAGCCATCAAACGGCAAGATCCCAAGGCGGCCCGCGCCGCCATGCATCGCCACCTCAAACAGGCTGAAATGCGCTTTGCCTCCAGCTGGAAGGAAGAATAGTCGCTGGCAGGTTCCCATTCAGAAATACCGGCAAAGCAGAACCGCGGTCACGCGGTTTTGCCGTCTGTGCGCGTCTGATTTTCTCGTGTTTACTGCTTGAGGAAATTTCTACCACACTCTCTTGATCCAAACCCAGGTTGAAATGGGCAAAACGCTTTTCCTGGTGTTACTCTTTAACCAAGAACACTAAAAAAGAGGAGCGAGAGAATGGATAAATTAATGTTGGCGCGTCAACTGCCGAAGCGGGCAATGGCTTTGGTTCTGGCTGGCGGTCGCGGCAGTCGCTTGAAAGCATTGACCGACAATCGCGCCAAGCCGGCAGTCTATTTCGGCGGCAAATTCCGGATCGTCGATTTTGCACTTTCCAACTGCATCAACTCGGGCATCCGCCGCATCGGCGTGATCACGCAATACAAGTCGCATTCGCTGTTGCGCCATCTGCAGCGCGGCTGGTCGTTCCTGCGCAGTGAATCCAATGAATTCGTCGATCTGCTGCCGGCGCAGCAGCGTGTGGACGAAGAGCATTGGTATCGCGGCACGGCCGATGCCGTGTACCAGAATATGGATATCATCCGCGATTATTCGCCGGAATACGTCGTGATTCTCGCCGGTGATCATATCTACAAGATGGATTACTCGCGCATGCTGCTCGACCATGTCGAGCTGGGCGGAGAATGCACGGTGGGCTGCATTGAGGTTCCCCGAGCAGAAGCCAGTGCCTTTGGCGTGATGGCGATTGATGACGGGCGCAAGATTTCCGCGTTCGTGGAAAAGCCAGCCAATCCGCCTGCCATGCCGGGCAAGGACGATACTTCGCTCGCCTCGATGGGCATCTACATCTTCAATGCCGATTACCTCTATCGCCTGCTCGATGAGGATCTGGCTGACGAACAATCCAGCCATGATTTCGGCAAGGACCTGATCCCCAAGGCGGTGGGCGAAGGGTGTGCCTTTGCGCATCCGTTCGGGCTTTCCTGCGTTTCCAGTGGTGAAAACGCGCCGTCCTATTGGCGTGATGTTGGCACGGTGGAGGCGTATTGGGCTGCCAATCTCGACCTGGCCTCGGTGACGCCGGAGCTGGATGTCTACGACAAGACCTGGCCGATCTGGACTTACCAGGAACAGTTGCCGCCCGCCAAGTTCGTGCAGGATATCAACGGTTCGCATGGCATGACCCTGAACTCGCTGGTTTCAGGCGGCTGTATTGTCTGCGGCTCGCTGGTGATCAATTCCGTGCTGTTTTCCAAAGTGCGCGTCGATTCCTTCTGTACCATCGATTCGGCCGTGATTCTGCCCAGTGTCACCATCGGGCGGGGCAGCCGTTTGCGTCGCTGTGTGATTGACCGCGGTTGTGAAATTCCTGCCGGGCTTGTGGTCGGCGAAAATGTCGAAGAAGACAGCCGGCGCTTTGAACGCAGCGAGAACGGCGTGGTACTGATCACGGCGGGCATGCTGAAGAAGTTGTAACCACGGTTTGAAATTGCCGATGGTTTTTACGATTGAAATGAACGGGTGTTATCGTGACATCCCGGGCTGATGACAAACCCCGTGTTTTTGCAAATCGAGTGCAAGCGAGGCTCTCCCGCCGGTGGGCGGGAGCGGGGAGAGTGGGAATAAACCAAGCAAGGCTGCGGGTTGCAGCCATCGGGAAATTCGGTCGGGCTTGGCTCGACCGTGCCGAAGCTGGATGCTTGCCACTTGTCTGCAGCCTGTGGTGTTATCGTGACATCCGTTCATTTTGTCTATGGAACTCCCTATGCGCATCCTCCACGTTTGTTCCGAACTTTACCCCTTGCTGAAAACCGGTGGCCTGGCCGATGTTGCCGGCGCTTTGCCGCTGGCCTTGAACCGGCAGGGCGCCGATACCCGCGTGCTGCTGCCGGGTTTCCCCGCGATTTTGGCGGGATTCCATTCCGCGGCCGAGGTCGTGCGCCTGCAGACGTTTGCGGGGCCTGCCCGGCTGCTGTTCGGGCATACCGAAGACGGAGTGGCGCTCTATGTGATAGATGCGCCGCAGCTTTACGAGCGCATTGGCAATCCGTATCACGATGCGCAGCAGGAGGCTTATGCGGATAATTATCTGCGTTTTGCCTTGCTGGGCTGGGTGGCCGCGCAGCTGGCCGGCGGACTGGATGGCTGGTGGCGACCCGAAGTGGTGCACGGACATGATTGGCACGCAGGCCTGATGCCTGCCTATCTGGCCTCGCAGGGGCGCCCGGTCAAGTCGGTGTTCACGATTCATAACCTGGCCTATCAGGGGCTTTTCCCAAGCCGATGCTTTGCCGAGCTGGATTTGCCAGCGAGTTTTTTCAGTTTGCACGGGCTGGAATACCATGGGCAGCTCTCGTTCATGAAGGCTGGCATCTTTTATGCTGACAGGATTACGACGGTGTCGCCCAGTTATGCGCGCGAAATCACCACGCCGGAACAGGGGTGCGGACTCGATGGCCTGTTGCGTGATCGCAGCAGCAATCTTTTTGGCATTTTGAACGGCGTGGACGAAGCGGTCTGGAACCCCAGCACGGATGACGCGATCGCGGAGCATTACAGTGCGGCCAAGCAGGCCGGCAAAGTGAAATGCAAGGCCAGGTTGCAGGGGCAGATGGGTCTGGCGGTGACCGAGGACAAACCGTTGTTTGCCGTGGTGAGCCGCTTGACCGAGCAAAAAGGGCTGCATCTGATCTTGGCCGGGCTGGGCGAAATAACGGCGCGAGGCGGCCAGATCGTGGTGCTGGGAAGCGGCGATGCCTGGATGGAAAATGCGTTCCGTGCGGCTGCAGAGGCCGATCCGGCGAATATCGCGGTAAAAATCGGTTATGACGAACGTTTCGCGCACCAGATCATGGCAGGAAGCGACATCATCATGGTGCCCAGCCGCTACGAGCCTTGCGGGCTGACCCAGCTTTACGGGCTCAAGTACGGCGCTTTGCCGCTGGTGCGGCGCGTGGGCGGGCTGGCGGATACCGTGGTCGACTGCAGCCTGGAAAACTTGACCGATGGCATCGCCACCGGCATGGTGTTCGATGAATTCAGCGAGAATGGCCTGACACAGGCGGTGCGCCGGGCTTTTGCCTTGTGGTCCCGCCCCAAGGACTGGAAAACCGTGCGCCGCACGGGCATGCAGCAGGATTTCGGCTGGCATGCCGCTGCCGAGCAATACCTGGCGCTCTATCGCGCTTTGTAAACAGCCTGAGACTGGAGATACCCAAATGACCATCGCCTTCGAGTATGACTCGCCCGGGAATGACGTTGAAGCGCTCAGAAGCTCGATTGCCAACAAGCTGGTGTTTGCCATTGGCAAGGATCCGATTGTGGCAGAACCGAAGGATTGGCTGAATGCCACTTTTCTGGCCGTGCGCGACCGGCTGGTTGAACGCTGGATGCGCACTGCGCGAGCCCAGTATTCCCAGGATTCGCGTCGGGTCTATTATCTCTCGATGGAGTTCCTGATTGGTCGGGCCTTGTCCAATGCCTTGATCGCCCTCGATATTTTTGACAATGTTAAATCGGCACTCAACGAGATGGGAGTTGAGCTGGACGACATCGTTACCTCAGAACCGGATGCGGCTCTGGGTAACGGCGGCCTGGGCCGGCTGGCCGCGTGTTTCCTGGATTCCATGGCCACGCTGGGCATCCCGGGCATGGGCTATGGCATTCGCTATGACTATGGCATGTTCAAGCAGAACATCATCGATGGCCAGCAGGTGGAAACGCCCGATTACTGGCTTTCGGCGCTGAATGTCTGGGAATTTCCGCGCGACGAAGTGCACTACCAGATTCGCTTTGGCGGCAGGATCGAATTGCAGGGCGACAAGGTGCTGTGGGTCGATACCCAGGATGTGCGCGCCGTGGCTTACGATTACATCGTTCCCGGGTATCAAACTTCCGTCGCCAATACGCTGCGTCTGTGGTCGGCTCGGGCCAGCCGCGAAATCAATCTTGGCAAATTCAACCAGGGTGACTATTTTGCCGCGGTAGAAGACAAGAACCATTCGGAAAACGTTTCGCGCGTGCTCTATCCGGATGATTCCTCTTATGGCGGCAAGGAGCTGCGCCTGCGCCAGGAATATTTCTTTATTTCGGCCAGCCTGCACGACATCTTGAACCGTTATTTTGTTACCCACGAAACGCTCGACCAGTTGCCGGAAAAGGTGGCGATCCACCTCAACGATACCCATCCGGTGCTGGCGGTACCCGAGTTGATGCGCATCCTGCTCGATGAATACCTGCTCGACTGGAAAACCGCCTGGTCCTACACCCAGCGCATTTTCAGCTATACCAATCACACCTTGATGAGCGAGGCGCTGGAAACCTGGCCGGTGGACATGTTCGGCCGCCTGTTGCCGCGCCATCTGAAAATCATCTTCGATATCAATGAGCGTTTCCTCAAGGAAGTCGCGATCAAGATACCGGGCAATGCCGATTTCCTGCGCCGCGTTTCGCTGATCGATGAATCCGGCGAGCGCAAGGTGCGCATGGCCTGGATTGCCGTGGTTGCCAGCCACACGATCAATGGCGTTTCCGTGCTGCATTCGGAACTGATGAAGGAATCGATTTTTGCCGATTTCTACCGGCTGTTCCCGGAACGTTTCACCAATGTCACCAATGGCATCACGCCACGGCGCTGGCTGGCGCAGGCCAATCGCCCGCTGGCGGCGCTGATCGACAAGACCATAGGCCAAAGCTGGCGCAGCAATTTGGAAGAACTGGCCGAACTGAAGCCCCATGCGGATTATCCGCAGTTCGTGGCGGAATTCCGTGCGGCCAAACTGGCCAACAAGGAGCATCTGTCGCGCTATGTCGCGCAGCGCATGGGCGGCTATATCGACCCGAACTCGTTGTTTGATGTGCAGGTGAAGCGCATCCACGAATACAAGCGCCAGTTGCTCAATGTGCTGCATGTGATCACGCGCTACAACCGCATCCTGAGAAACCCCGAGGCGGACTGGGTGCCGCGCGTGGTGATTTTTGCTGGCAAAGCGGCTTCCGCCTACAAGATGGCCAAGCTGATCATTCACCTGATCAATGATGTGGCGCTCAAGATCAACACCGATCCGCGTATTGGCAACAAGCTCAAGGTGGTATTCATTCCCAACTACAGCGTCAGCCTGGCCGAGATCATCATGCCAGCCGCTGATCTGTCCGAGCAGATTTCCACGGCGGGGACCGAAGCTTCCGGTACCGGCAACATGAAGTTTGCCCTGAATGGCGCGCTGACCATTGGTACTTGGGATGGCGCCAATATCGAGATCGCCGAAGCCGTGGGATTGGACAACATCTTCATCTTCGGCAACCGTGCCGAGGGCGTGGAGCGACTGCGCCGCGAGGGCTACAATCCTCGCGCGATCTACGAAGCCAATCCCGAGTTGCACGAGGTGCTGACCCAACTGGCCACCGGCTATTTCACGCCGCAGGATCCGGAGCGCTACCGTGTGCTGTACGACGTGCTCGTCAACTGGGGCGACCATTACCAGCTGCTGGCCGACTATGCCGATTACGTCGCCACGCAGGAAAAGGTGGATGTGCTTTACCGCCAGCCGGAATTGTGGACGCAGAAGGCCATTCTCAATACCGCCAGCGTCGGGCGTTTCTCCTCGGATCGTACGATTCGCGATTATGCCGACCGTATCTGGCGCACCACCCCGGTAAAACTATGAAATCAACCGAACAAGATTTGCACCTGATCGAAACCCGGATCGACAGCGAGCGCCTGTTCGACGGCAATCTGCTGCACATCAACCGCGATAGCGTGCGCCTGCCCGATGGTGGCAGCGCCACGCGCGAATACGTGGTGCATCCGGGAGCGGTGATGGTGATCCCGGTGCTCGATGACGGGCGCCTGCTGATGGAGCGGCAATATCGCTACCCGTTGCAGCAGGTGTTTATCGAATTCCCTGCCGGCAAGCTCGATCCCGGCGAGGATGCACTTGAGTGCGGCCAGCGCGAACTGCTGGAAGAAACGGGCTATTCGGCAGCGCACTGGGAATACCTGGGCGTATTCCACCCCTTGATCAGCTACTCGACCGAAGTCATCCATTTCTTTCTGGCCAAGGGATTGAGCGCAGGCAAGACCAAGCTGGACGACGAGGAGTTTGTCGAGGTGATCACCATGAGCCTCGATGAGCTGAAGGCGGGGATTCTGGAAAACCGGATTACCGATTCCAAGACGATTGCCGGAGCGTTCTGGTTGATGAACCGCTGAGCTGTTCTTTGGCGTGCTCGTGAGCCGGCCGGGGTAAGACCCTGCCGGCTTTTATTTTGAAGGTTATAGTAACGCCATTGTGCGGATTTCTTGCACTGAAGCCTCGAATGCTTGTTTCCCGACCACTGATATATGGATACCTGCGTGTTGCAGATATCGCCAGTGCCAGTTATCAATATGCCGCTCTTGAACCGGATCGAACACACTTTCCTTGCCGACCACGCTGTCCAGCAAACCTGCTTTGAAGGCCGCCTCGCGCAACGTCCAGATGCGATGGAAGCGTTCTGTTTGCAGTTCGGCTCCAGCATTATTGATCCAGGCGGTTTCGCTTGCGGAGAAGGCACGTTCGGCCAGCGATAGCCAGTTGCGTTGCCGGATCGGATATTCGATATCCAGTCCGCAGCGCATGCCTTGACTGACGATCACCGCAATATACGGACCGCTGTGCGAGATGCTGGCGTGGCGCTCGGGTTCACCGGTAAAAATCGGGTAGTCGCTTCCTTCTTCGATGTTCGCAAGCGTGCGCTCGGCCGCCTGCGCCATGAGCCAGCGCCCAAGCAGAAATTGCCGGCGGCGCAGATCGGTGCTGATATGCGTCAAGCGCGCCTGACTGGAAGCGCTGAGGGTGGCGGCCAGGTTTTTCGGCAGCGCGAGGCTGCGGCTGTCAGCGAGCAGGATATCGAGGGCAATCATCTGGAGATTGTATCAATGTACATCGCCGCCGCCGCCGCCCATGCCCTGTTTCTTCATCAAATACAGCAGCGGTACGGCGAGCAGCATGGCCAGCCCGAACAGCAGGAAGAGTTGCGAGAACGAGAGCATCTGCGCCTGGCGGCCTACCTGCTGGCTCAACAAGGCCATGGATTTGAGCTCGGCCAGCGGGTTGGGCGTGCCGAGGCTCAATACACGTGCTTTCAACACGGCCAGTCGTTCCAGTGCCAGATTGTTGTTGCCGGCGAGGTGTTCGTTCAGCGCGGCAAGTTTGACGGTGCCAAGCTTGGTAATCAGGGTGGCGGAAGCGGCAATGCCGACACTGCCGCCCAGTTGGCGGGTCAGGTTGTAAAGGCCGGAGGCATCGGCGCGGACCTGCGGCGGGATACTGGCCATGGTCAGCGTGTTTAGCGGCATGAAGATCATGCCCAATCCCAGGCCACGGATGATCAGCGGCGGCAGGAAATCGCTGATGCCCGATTCCGTGGTGAAGTGGTAATGGCCCCACATCGAGTAGAGAAACAGCAGGATGCCGACGATGATGATAGGCCGGGCCGGCAGGCCGCGCCCCATCAGGCGGGCAATGATCGGCATGGTGAGGCCGGAGGCCAGTGCGGAAGGCAGGATCAACAGGCCCGTTTGCCAGGCGGTATAGCCCATCAAGGTTTGCGCATATACCGGGAAAATGAACACGGTGGAAAACAACGAAGCGCCAAGCAGAAAGGTGATGATCAAACCGGCGGAATACTGGGCATCCTTGCACAAGCGGATATCGACCAGCGGGTGTTTGCTTTCGAGTTGGCGAATGATGAACAGCCCCAGCGCCACGATGCTGGCGATGGCGTAGGCGGTGATTTCGGCCGAATCGAACCATTCAAAGCGCTCGCCACGCTCCAGGAACAACTGCAAGGCGCCGATGCCGGCGGACATCAACAACAAGCCGATATAGTCGATTTTCTCGATCTGGCGGCGGAATTTCGATTCCGGCACGTAGACCAGCGTCAACAGCAGGGCAATCAGGCCCAGCGGCAGGTTGATGTAGAAAATCCACGGCCAGGAATACTGGTCGGTGAGCCAGCCGCCCAGTGTCGGCCCCAGCATCGGGCCGGTCATGATGCCCATGCCGAAGATCGCCATGCCGGTGGCGGCTTCCTTGCGCGGAAAAGTCTCGAAGATGGTCGCTTGCGCCGTGGCGATCAGCCCACCGCCGCCCAGCCCCTGCACGATGCGCCAGAACACCAGGGCCATGAGCGAATCCGAACTGCCGCAGGCAAACGAAGACAGCGTGAACAGCAGGATCGAGTACAACAAATAGTTGCGCCGTCCGAACAGGTGCGAAAGAAAGCCCGAAATCGGCAGCACGATCACGTTTGCGACCACGTAGCCGATCGAGACCCAGGTGATCTCGTCGAGCGACGCGCCCAAGGAACCCATCATGTGCGGCACCGCGACGTTGACGATGCTGGTATCCACCAGCTCCAGTACGCAGGCCAGCGTTACTGTCATGGCAATGATGAAGCGGTTGGCGTAGATCGCCTCCGGCGTGGTGGAGCGTGAAAGCGTGGGCAGGATCGGTTTCATTGGATCGGTTTCATCAATCGATCAGCGGGTGCTGATCACCACATTGACCGACATCCCCGGCCGCAGCGCGTGACCCGCCGGCAGTGCATCCAGTGCGATCTTGACCGGCACGCGCTGGACTACCTTGGTGAAGTTGCCGGTGGAATTATCCGGCGGCAGCAGGGTGAAACGCGCGCCAGTCGCCCCGCTGAACGAATCGACATGGCCTTTCAGCTTCCGGTCGGGGTAGGCATCCACTTCGATTTCCACCTCTTGGCCCGGTTTGACCTGCGCCAGCTCGGTTTCCTTCAGGTTGGCGCTGACCCACAGCGTATCGGTTGGAATCAGATACATCAGCGTTTGCCCGGCCTGGATCATCTGGCCCGGTTCCACGGCTTTCTTGCTGACGATTCCGGATGCCGGTGCCAGCACGCGCGTATCGCCCAGCTGGTAGCGGGCAAGCTGCAGGTTGGCATCTGCGGCCACCACCTTGGCTTGCGCCGCTTTGAGCCCGGCGGTGGAAACACCGACTTGCTGGCCGGCAGCCACGGCGGATTCATGGGTGGACTTCAGCTGGGCTTCCAGCGCGCTCACATGCGCTTCTGCGGTCTTGACCGCGGTATCGGCAGCATCGAGTGCGGCGGGGCTGACCATTTTCTGGCTGGCCAGATCGCGGGCGCGGATGAAATCGCGCCGGGCTTTATCCACATTGGCATGCGCTTCGGCAATCTGGGCGTCGATGGTGCGGGTCTGTGAGGCTGCTGCTGCTGCATTGGCCTGCGCCGCCGCAATTTGCGCCAATGCAACGCCGGGTTGGCCATCCTTGCCGGCGGCAGAGAGGGCTTGCTGGTAATCGGCTTCTGCCAGTGTGGTTTTGGCCGCGTAATCGCGCGGGTCGAGTTCGACCAGCAAATTGTTCTGCCCCACGTTCTGGTTGTCCGTAACCGGTACTTTGAGCACATAACCGCCGACCCGCGCCGCGATCGGCACGATATGGCCTTCCAGCTGAGCATTGTCGCTGGAAATGTGCGAGCGACCCCACCACCAGCGCTGGGCCAGCAGGGCGGCAATCAGAACCAGAACTGCTGCAAAAACAAGCCGGGCCTTGATCTGTTTTTTTGGCGCGATAACGTGTGCATTCATCGAGAAACTTCCAAGTTCAGTGCTATGCCGTTAAGCACGATATCCAGGAGAGAATCCGCCAGCTTCGCCAGGTCGGATTGGTTTTCGTACGGATTCCCAAAGGTGTGCCGAAAAATATTGCTGAGCAGAACCGGGGCGCAGAGTGCCCGTGTTACCGTGGCTGGATCGCAGGGACGAAACTCGCCCTGTGCGATGCCCGCTTCAATGATGCCGATCAGCATGCGGCGCACGCGCCCAATGACCTCTTCCCGGTAGAACTCGGCCAGTTCCGGGAAATTTCCCGCTTCGGCAATCATCAGTTTGGAAATGCTGCCGCGGCAGTTGTCCATTCCGGCTGCCCACAGATGGATAGCTGTATGCAAGCGAGCGCGTGCCGTCGATTCGGCCATGGCGGCGTCGCTGATCCGGTCCAGATTGGGCAGTACGGTTTCGCGGATTGCGGCCTTGAACAGCTCTTCCTTGCTGGAAAAATAAAGGTAAACCGTTCCCTTGGTGACGCCGGCAGCGTGGGCGACATCCTCGATCTTGCTCGCGGCAAAGCCTTTGGTTTGAAAGATGGCGAGCGCCGCAGCCACGATTTCGCCGGGTCTTGCCTCTTTGCGGCGTTGCCGGCGGGGGGGAGATGAGTCAGTCATGGTCTGATCTGTTAATAACTGAATGGTCAGTCATTAAATGGAAATGCAGGCAGAGTGTCAAGCGGGTGGAATGTGAAAAGTGGGCGGGGTGTTGCAAACAATCGACATGCGGTCTGGCCAAGGGGGTCTGGATTGGCACGCCAATCAAGCCCTCGAATTTGCTGAAATACTGTGAACAGGCCTTGCCGTTCGTCGGGAAAAATTAATCTAAAATTACGCAAATCTGCCGCGCTGATATTAGCTTGATGATGACGTTAAATAACCATTTCATAAAGGTGGATAATGGCCCTGTACAAGTACGGTAGCAGTCTGCAGCCATCCCAGCATTCAGCCTTTGATTCGATACATTCATCGGGTGAAGAAGCCATTCATCCCGGAATTTATCGCTGCGTGGTGTGCGGAGACGAAGTTGTAATTGCCAAGGGCCACACGCTGCCGTCGCCGGATCATCATCAACACAAGCCAGGTCTGGGTCCTATCAAGTGGATGCTGGCTGTTTTCGCGCAAAGCAATTAATCCCCACTCGTATCTGCCATGGCCTGAGCGGTGCCGCCCTTAGCCCGGTTCTGCCTCGGCTTTTCGCCAATCTCTTCCCCGCCCTCGATCGTGCGACAATTCCGGATTTGGCCGGACTTCGGCCGGTTCAATTTCCACCGAAGGGCGTTTCCTGATGCAAACCACTGAACACTTCATCGCGGGCAAGGATGCCTCGCTCGAATCCACCATCAGCACCATGCAAAGCAAGCTGCAGGCGCTGGGCTTTGCGGTGGAGGAGTGCTCCTGGTTGCACCCGGTGGAAAACATCTGGTCGGTGCATCTGCGCGATAGCGATTGTCCTCTGCTGTATACCAACGGCAAGGGTGCAACGGAGCTGGCGGCACGCGCGAGCGCGCTGGGCGAGTTTTTCGAGCGCGTCAGCAACAACTATTTCTGGACTCACTACCACCTGGGCGAGACGATTGCCCAAAGCCCATTTGTGCATTTCCCCCGGGAAAAATGGTTTGCGCCGGGCAAGCGCGGCAGCTGGCCCAAGGACATTCTCACGCCGGCGCTGCAGGAGTTCTACAACCCCGAAGGCGCGGTGAACGCCAGCCTGCTGGTCGATCTGAATTCCGGCAATGCAGCGCGCGGCATCTGCGCAATTCCCTATACCCGGCTGCGCGATGGTGCGACCGTGCATTTCCCGGTCAATATCATCGGCAACCTCTACGTGAGCAACGGCATGGCAGCGGGCAATACCCCGGCCGAGGCGCGCGCGCAGGCACTGTCGGAAGTGGTCGAGCGTTATGTGAAGTTCCGCGTGATCCGCGATGGCCTGTGTCTGCCGGAAGTGCCGGAAACGGTGATCGCGCGCTATCCGAAGATCGCTGCCGATATTGCCGCCTTGCGCGCGGCCGGCTTCGGCATTCTGGTGAAGGATGCCTCGCTCGGCGGCCAGTATCCGGTGATGAACGTCACGCTGCTCAACCCGCATGATCAGGGCTGTTTTGTCAGCTTCGGCGCGCATCCGCATTTCGAGATCGCGCTGGAACGCGCGCTGACCGAACTGCTGCAGGGCCGTGCGCTCGAAGCGCTTGGTGGTTTCCCGGCGCCGGTGACCGATATGGAGGAGGCGGCCAGCACGCCGAATCTGGAAATCCATTTTGTCGATTCCAGCGGCGTGGTGTGCTGGAATTTCCTGAACACCGTGCCGGATTTCGAGTTCTGCGACTGGAACTTCGGTGGCGCAACCAGGCAGGATTGCGACTGGCTGGTCGAGCATCTGCACGCCGAAGGGCTGGATATCTATCTGGCCGAATTCACTCATCTGGGCGTGTATGCCTGCCGCATTCTGGTGCCGGGCATGTCGGAAATCTACCCCGTGGACGATCTGGAATGGGAAAACAACAGCGTGGGAAACCTGGTGCGCCCGGCTTTGCTGAACCTGCCGCAACTCGACGACGATGGCTGCGCCGAGTTGCTGTTCAACCTCAACGATCTGGTGCAGGACAACCAGCGCCCGGTCGCCGCGTTGATCGGGCTGGCGCCGGATGCCAGCTCGCAGTGGGAACACTTGCGCGTGGGTGAGCTGAAGACGTTGCTCGCGCTGGCGATGGGCGATGGGCGATGGCGATGCGATTGCCGAAGGCTGCGAGTGGATTCGCCATTTCGGCCAGCTCGATGAAGTGCGTCTGCGCGTCTATCGCTGCATCGAAAACATCGTGGTGCTGGAGGAGTACGAATCGTACCTGCCCGCGCTGCAACTGCTGTATGGCGAACAGACGCTGCAACAAGCGCTGGCATTGCTCAATGGCGAGGCGCGCTTCTTCGGTCTGGGCGCGCTCGGACCCAATTTCGAGGCGAGCGCCATGCACCAGAAACTGCTGGCGGCGTATGCCAAGGTGCAGGCACACAAAGCGGCTTGATCTGTCGAGCTTCCATCAAAAACGCCCGCGATTTTTGCGGGTGTTTTTGATGGATGGCAGCCTCCTTGTGCGGTGTACGCGCCGCCGGTGCTATGGGTGTGTGCAGTTGCTACTTGATTGCCACCACCTCCGACTCGCGGGGTTGCCAGCCGCCGCCGAGTGCCCTGAAGGCCGCGACCGCTGCGCGTGCCGATTCCGCTTGCGCTTGCGCTCGCGCATCGGAGGCACGCAGCAAGTTTTCGTCGGCCTGCAAGACCTCGATCAGGCTGACGACTCCTTTCTGATAGGCCGCAAACGAAGCGCCACGTGCGCGGCCTAGCGAGTCCACGCCCTGGGTGAGCACGGCGGCCTGTTCCTCACGTTTGACCAAGGCCGAAAAGGCGTTTTCTACATCCTCGGTTGCCCGTAGTACGGCAAGCCGATACGCCGCCAGCATCTCGGCCTCCTGACCCTTGGCCTGCTCGATCTGCGCGTTGATGCGACCGAAATCGAACAGACGCCAGCGCAGCCCCAGCATGCCGGCGGCCTGATTGGCACCGCTGGTGAACAGATTGCCGCTGGATACCGATGTCGCGCTGCCGATCAGCCCACTCAGAGAGAGCTTGGGGTAGTACTCGGCAATGGCGACGCCAATGCGCGCGTTCGATGCGGCCAAGCGACGCTCGGCCACGATCAGATCAGGCCTACGCCTGAGCAACTCACCCGGTGATCCGGTGGCGGCGATCTGCGGTGCGGCCGGGATAACGCCGGCTTCAGCCAGCTCAGCCCGATGCGTCCCGGGCAGCGAACCCAGCATCACATCCAGTGCGTTCATGGCCGTGTCCAGAGCCGTCTCAAGGACCGGTACGGATGCCCGGACTTGGGCAAGCGCACCTTCGGCTTGCTTCACTTGAAGTTCGGCCGCCAATCCCTTGCCATATAGAAGGTTGATGGTCGAGAGCAGATCCTGCTGCGTCTTTACCTGCCGGCGAGCAACGTCCAGGCGGGCCTGCAATCCACGGATGCCGATGTAGATGTCGGCGGTCTGTGCCGCCACAGCCAATCGCGTGGCAACAGCGCCAGCTTCCGAGGACTGGTACTCGGCAAGCGCTGCTTCCTGTCCGCGGCGCAGGCCACCGAATACGTCCAGTTCCCAGCTCGCCCCAAGATTGGCCTCGTAAGCACTGCCGTAGCGCTCGAACCCGGGTGTCGAATTCAAGACTCTTCCCAGCGGGGTTTCGATGGATTGGTAAGCCCTGGCCGCTTGGCCTGTGACATTGCCGGAGGGCAGCAATGCGGCGTTGGCCGCGCCAAGCCCGGCACGCGCTTGAGCGACGCGAGCGGATGCCTGCGCAAGATCAAGATTCTGTTCCAATGCAAGCGTCACGAACCGAGCCAGTTGCGGATCGCCGAAACCCGCCCACCATACGGCGAGGTCGGCACTGGCTGTCGACTGTCGATGACTTATGGCAGCCTGGCCCTGAAACTGCTCAGGCAAGGGCACACCGGGCCGGACGTAATCGGGGCCGATCGCGCAGCCGGTTGATAGGCTGGCAACGATGAGGGCAGCAAGGGCGTGTTTGGGCAGCATGGGCTTGTACCGGAGCGGGAGAGATGATTGTGACTATAATACAATTTGGTCACTTGTTGTCAAGCTTTGAAACTGGCGGTAAGCTAAACCCCATGAAAAACGCAACCACAAATACAACCACTAATCCCGTTTCGGCCCGCGGCCCGGCAGACCATGAGGTGCGAGACCAGATCGTGGCCGCGGCCACCGAGCACTTCAGCCTGTATGGCTACGAGAAGACGACCGTCTCCGATCTCGCCAAGGCTATCGGCTTTTCCAAGGCCTACATATACAAGTTCTTTGAGTCCAAGCAAGCCATTGGCGAGATGATCTGTGCCAACTGTTTGCGCGAGATCGGAAATGAGGTCAAAGCGGCCGTTGACGAGGCCGGCCGACCGCCCGAGAAGCTGCGGAGGATGTTCAAAGCCAGCACCGAGGCGAGCCTTCGCCTGTTTTCTCAAGAGCGCAAGCTTTACGAGATTGCCGCATCGGCAGCTACGGAGCGCTGGCAGGCGACGCGCATCCATGAAGAGCGCATCCAGAAGTTGCTGCAGGATATCTTGCAGGAAGGACGGCAAAGCGGGGACTTCGAGCGCAAAACCCCCCTCGACGAAACCACGATGGCGATTTATCTGGTGATGCGCCCTTATCTTAACCCACTGCTGCTGCAACATAGCTTCGATTACACAGAGGCAGCGCCGGCGCTATTGTCCAGCCTGGTGCTGCGCAGCCTGTCACCATAGTGCACAGAATCAATTGGTGACTATTGACTAAGTTGGTCACAAGTACCA
>Ga0316613_10000243_pt1 | contig 56920 bp, 53 predicted proteins | sample OWC_soil_day10_C_2_FD_207647 | JGI IMG/M metagenome (GOLD analysis project Ga0316613, IMG submission 207647) | Wetland soil microbial communities from Old Woman Creek delta, Ohio, United States - OWC_soil_day10_CT_b | ecosystem: Environmental > Terrestrial > Soil > Wetlands | place: USA: Ohio...
AATTAGTCGCTTTAGGAGTGGCAAAGAACAGCGAGCTACCATTGAGTCTTTAGCCAGTGGGCAAGTGGATGTATTAATTGGCACTCATCGTATCTTACAATCTGATGTTGTTTTTAAAGATATTGGGCTCTTGATTGTGGACGAAGAACAGCGCTTTGGCGTAAAGCAAAAAGAAAAATTGAAAAAATGGAGTGCCGGCATTGATGTACTGACGTTAAGTGCTACACCTATTCCTCGTACCCTGCATATGTCTTTAGTTGGTGCTCGGGATATGAGTATTATTGAGACTCCGCCTGAAGAACGTTTCCCAGTTCAAAGCTACGTAGTCGAATATAATGAAGAAGTGATGCGAGATGCTATTAAGCGGGAGTTAAAAAGAGGCGGACAGGTATATTTTGTCTATAATAGGGTACAAACGATAGATAAAATGTATCGTCGTTTGTCCGAAATGCTACCTGATGCTAAGATTCGTGTAGCCCATGGGCAAATGCCAGAAGAATTATTAGAGCAGGCTATGCTTGATTTTTATGAAGGTACTGATGATGTATTATTATGTACGAGTATTATTGAAAATGGTCTTGATGTACCCAATGCCAATACCATTATTGTATATGATGCAGACCATTTTGGCTTGTCTCAGTTATATCAAATGCGCGGACGTGTAGGACGTTCTCATCGTATGGCTTTTGCCTATTTCACCTATCGTCAGGATAAAGTGCTGACAGAAGTTGCCGAAAAACGTCTGCAGGCCATCAAAGAATTTGCAGAGCTGGGAGCAGGTTTTAAAATTGCTATGCGTGATTTAGAAATCCGCGGTGCTGGTAATTTATTAGGTGCACAACAACATGGACATATTGTTAGTGTTGGTTTTGAAATGTACTGCCGTTTATTAGAAGAAGCAGTGCAACAGCTAAAAACGGGACAGATTCTTGAAATGCCAATTGAGCCTGTAATGGAATTTAATATAGATGCTTATATAAGTGGCGACTATATTAGTGATGCCATGCATAAAATTGAAATATACCAACGTATTGCGGCCAGCAGGAGTGAACAACATGTTTCAGACCTTGTAGATGAATTAATCGATCGATTTGGTGAGCCACCTGCCTGTGTATTAAATTTATTAGAAATTGTTAAAATCAAAAATTTAGCTAGGGTGATTGGCATTCGCTCCGTAATTCAGCAGGCGAATTATATAGAGGTTGCATTTATTGATAAACCGAATGTAGGTTCAGAACAAGTTATGGCTCTAAAAGAAGCATTTCCAGCTCGCATCATGATTTATCCGGAAGGTATTCGTATCAAAACAGCACAGATTACCAATGGAGCATTACTTAACTGGCTGAGTAAGGTTTTTACAACCTTACTTCCTGGAAAATGAAAAATCAATAGTAAAATCAATCTTTAAAACGCAATTTATTATTTTAATAAAATATACCTGTTTCTCAAAAATTTTAGGCATCATGTCTGTGAATAAAAATGTCAGGTCGGATATATACTATCACTGAAATCAGATGTCAAAAACTGTTGAAAAGGGGGGATACTGGTGAAAGCGACTGGAATTGTAAGACGAATTGATGACTTAGGTAGAGTAGTTATACCTAAAGAAATTAGAAGAACACTTAGGATTCGTGAGGGTGATCCACTGGAGATATATGTTGACCGAGAAGGGGAAGTTATTCTTAAAAAATATTCTCCAGTAAGCGAACTAGGTGATTTTGCCAAGGAATATGCTGATTCATTATATGAAGCGGTAGGTCATATTGTCTTGATAGCAGACAGAGATACCATAGTCGCTGTTGCTGGTTCATCTAAGAAGGAGTTTTTAAATAAACCTTTAGGCTCCGTCTTAGAAAAAGTAATGGAAGATCGTAAAGCAGTGTTGCTTAACAATCTTACCGAAGGTAAGGCTTCCAAAGGTTGTCTTATAGACTCTGGTGAAGAAGAGGAAACATGTAAGTTTACCTCAGAAGTCATTGCCCCGATCATTGTTGAGGGAACTTCCATTGGCGCTGTAGTTCTTTGCTCTAAGCAGCCAGGCGTGCAGATGAATGATATGGAAGTTAAATTGGCGGAAACTGCGGCAGGATTTCTTGCCAAACAAATGGCCACATAAATGAAGATTTAATTAAATAGTAAAAAGTAGCGGACACCGGTTCGCTACTTTTTTATTAGTGTTTTTTGAAAAGAGTATTAGGAGTTAATATATTTTGCTATAATATAATGCGGACCTCTCGAATAAATGTAGTATGATAGCAATGGGAAATGTTTGGGGGGAAGAGACTAAGTGAGTAAAGATACGTTTTTAAAAGGGGCATTCATTTTAACAGCGGCTGGTATTGTTGTTAAAATAATTGGTTCGGTAAACCGTATTCTTCTCTCCCGTTTATTGGGGGGGGAAGGAATTGGCTTATATCAGATGGCCTATCCCATTTATCTATTAGCCCTGAGTGTTTCATCGGCTGGTATTCCAGTAGCCATTTCCATTATTGTTGCTGAAAAGGTAGCTTTGGCTGACTTTCGTGGTGCAAACCGAGTATTTCGCATTTCGTTGGGACTCTTAACCATAACTGGAATACTTTTTACTTTTTTATTATACTTTGGTGCTGGATGGCTGATTGAACATCACTTTGTCCGCGATCCACGTGCTTATTATGCCATTGCGGCGTTAGCTCCTGCTATCTTTTTTGTTACGATCTTATCTAGCTATCGTGGTTATTTCCAGGGATTGCAAATGATGACACCTACCGCTGTATCCCAAATTTTTGAGCAACTATTCCGAGTAGTGACCATGATTTTTCTAGCCTATTATTTACTGCCTCTAGGTCTTGAATATGCAGCAGCGGGTGCTAGTTTTGGCGCAGGTCCTGGTGCTGTAGGTGGATTGCTGGTATTAATGTATTACTACTGGCAGCATCGTGCTGAATTAAAACAAAGAATCGCAGCACAAGCACCGATAAAACAAGAGGCAAGTAGTAGAATTGTATCACGTATTGTAAAATTAGCATTGCCTGTTTCCTTAGCGAACATTATGCTGCCGGTAGTGTCGAGTATTGATTTGTTAATTGTACCAGCACGGCTGGAAGTTGCGGGTTATACGGTAGGTCAGGCTACAGAATTGTTTGGTTATCTAACAGGTATGGCTATTGCTTTAATCAATGTGCCTACTATTTTGACCGGATCATTGGCATCTAGCTTGGTGCCTGCTATCTCTGAAGCTTTCACACTAAAAAATCATCAGCGAATTTACCGGCGCGTAGCTATGGCGATGCGATTTGCCAATCTGATTACCATACCAAGTTTTGTTGGGATGTATCTACTAGCTATTCCTATATCACAGATGCTGTATGGTACGCCAAATGCTGGTGTATCAATCGCGATATTATCTGGCGGAGTTGTATTGCTAGGTATCCATCAAGTTACCACTGGAGTATTGCAGGGCTTAGGGCACACAGCTATTCCCCTCGTCAATATGGTGATTTCGGCTGTAGTGAAAATCGTTATGAGCTGGACATTAACTGCGATACCGTCTTTGGGCATTAAGGGTGCCGCCTGGGCAACAAATGTTGATTTTGGTTTAGCTGCTCTTTTGAATATGTATTTTGTATATCGCTATGTAGGATTTAGTATTGATATAAAAGATACAATAAAGACTGTTATTTCTGCTGTTATAATGGGTGGTGTAGTACTGTTAACTTATGATAGTATTATGCTTAAGACTTTTGATAACACTATAGCAACGTTAGTTTCTGTTAGTGTAGGCACTATAGTATACGGTATTGTCCTGTTATTTTTAGGAGGTATACAGCAGCGTGATATTGAGAAATTACCTAAAATTGGTATGCCGTTAGCCCATTTCTTGGGAACACTAGGTATGTTACGGAAATAATATATTTTTTTACTTTTAGATGAATATGAGGCGATAATATGGGAGAACTTACAATTGTAGGATTGGGGCCAGGTTCATTTGGTCTTATTACAGTGGAGACGTTAGAATTGTTAAAGACTGCCGAAATTTTGCTTTTGCGTACGGCAAAGCATCCCACTGTAACTGAAATCATAGATCGTGGTATACCATTTACTAGCTATGATTATGTTTATGAAGAAAAAGCGTCTTTTAATGAAGTTTACACCACGATAGCCCATGAATGTTTAGGGCAGGCAGCAATGGGAAAAAATGTGGTGTATGCTGTGCCAGGCAGCCCGCTAGTAGCGGAAAAAACGGTCACGCTGATTAGAGAGTTAGCAAGAGAGCAAGGTATTCCTGTTACTGTTTTACCAGGAATGAGCTTTTTGGAAGTCTTATATACACGGTTAGCCATAGATCCTATTGAGGGCATTACAGTACTTGACGCTGCTGATATAGTATCCCTGCCGCCGGAGCTAATGACGGCTTTGGTGGTAACCCAAGTTTATAATAATTATGTCGCTTCAGAGGCTAAATTGGCATTGATGGAATATTATCCTGATGATTATGAAATAGTAGTTGTGAAGAACTTAGGCTTATATGATGAACAATTACTAACAGTGCCATTATTTGAGCTTGACAGGGTGCAGGGGATTGACCATCTTACTAGTGTGTATGTGCCCCGCCGGATCGCTGCTGCCAGCCGATTTTCCTTAGAGCCCATCCTAGATGTTATGGCTACACTTCGCTCCCAAGAAGGGTGTATATGGGACATTGAACAAACCCATGCTACTCTTAGACGATATATCGTAGAGGAGGTCTATGAGGTTTTAGAAGCCATTGATTTAAAGCAAGGGGAAGCCTTGTGTGAAGAATTGGGTGATTTACTCCTGCAGATTGTTTTTCATGCTCGTATAGCCGAGGAAGCTAAGGTATTTAGTATGCAGCAGGTAATTGATGGCGTTACGGAAAAAATGGTGCGCCGTCATCCTCACGTATTTGGTGATATAAGCGTTCGTGATGCTGGTGAAGTGGTATTGAACTGGGATGCCATTAAAAAGCAGGAGCACGGGCATGAGAGACCATCTGTGATCGATGGCATACCTAAAGGACTGCCAAGTCTCATGCGGGCTTATAAGTTGCAGGCTAAAGCTGCAAAAGTAGGATTTGACTGGGATAATATTCAGCCGGTGTGGGACAAGATATATGAAGAATTAAATGAGCTTAAAGATGCCTGTGCCCAAGGACAAGCTGCTCACATAGAAGCTGAGTTAGGAGATGTATTATTTTCTGTAATAAATTTGGCAAGATTTCTAAAAATTGATGGGGAAGTTGCCCTAAATAGTACCAATAATGAGTTTCGTCGAAGGTTTTTATATATTGAAGAAGTAATGAAGGAAAATAATTGTAAATGGGAAAATATGTCACCGAAACAGCTTAATTTGTTATGGGAAGAGGCGAAAAAGCACAAAATATAAAGAAATTGGGATTTTTTTCGTATTTTTTTGAAATACAGACAGGAATAAAATAAATGATAGCGAATAAGCTATTCGTAACGATTTTTCATAAGGAGGCTATTTTTGTGAATAAAACTGAATTAATTGCAAGTGTTGCAGAAAAAGCGGGTTTGACTAAGAAGGATGCAGAGAAAGCTATCAATGCTTTATTTGTTAGTGTTGAGGAAGCCTTAGCACAGCAAGATAAAGTTCAAATCATTGGATTTGGTACTTTCGAAGTAAAAACTCGTGAAGAAAGAAAAGGTCGTAACCCACAAACTGGTGCTGAAATTACTATTCCAGCATCTAAGAATCCAGTTTTCAAAGCTGGCAAGGGTCTAAAAGACATAGTAAATAAATAAAGTTTATTATAAATAGAAACCAGGTTAAAAATAACCTGGTTTTTATTTTAAAGGCGGCGAATTAGATGATAAATAACATATTAATTGTAGATGATGAACCTTCTATAGTGGAATTAATTGAGTTTAACTTACAAAAAGCAGGTTATCATGTGCTAAAAACTGATAATGGCCTTAGTGCATTGCAGTTAGTTAGAACTAATAAGCCTGATTTGATTATCCTTGACCTAATGATTCCTGGTATCGACGGCATGGAAGTATGCCGTAGGCTCAAGGGACAACAATATACAGCAGGTATTCCCATCATTATGCTGACCGCGAAAAATGAAGAAGTGGATAAGATCGTCGGCTTGGAATTGGGTGCTGATGATTATATGACTAAACCTTTCAGCACGCGGGAACTTGTGGCTCGCGTAAAAGCTGTGCTGCGTCGTAGCCATAAAGAAAGTATCCATGATGGTGAATTGGCTGTTGGCAAGCTAAGATTGAATTTTTCCAGTTATGTAGCATATTTGGATAAGGAAAAGTTGGAACTTACCCCTAAGGAATATGAACTGTTGAAATTATTTATTACAAATGTGGGCAAAGCTTATACACGAGAACAACTACTGGAAAAAGTATGGGGTTATGAGTACTTTGGCGATACCCGGACCGTAGACGTACATGTGCGCCATCTAAGAGCTAAAATGGCTGCTCAGCCTGAAGTGGCAGATGCAATTGAGACGGTAAGAGGTGTTGGTTATCGTTTCAGTGAAATTTAACAAAAACATAATAATTACTTAACGATTAAGAAGTGTAATTTATGATATATTGCTTATATGAGTCTTATCAGCAGAAAGCCCTAAGTTACAGGAGGACATTTTATGGATTACAAAATTCATGTGAATAAACTAAAGCTATATTATGGCGAAGCATTGGCGTTAAAGAAAATATCTCTTGGTGTGGAAAAAAATAGTGTATTAGCATTGATTGGGCCTTCAGGCTGTGGTAAATCAACCTTTATCAAGACACTAAATCGTATGAATGATTTAGTAGCTAATGTAAAAATAGAAGGCGAAGTCTTATTGGATGGAGTCAATATTTATCATCCTGATACGGATGTAGTATTACTGCGGAAAAGAGTAGGGATGGTTTTTCAAAGGCCTAACCCATTTCCCATGTCTATTTATGACAATATTGCTTATGGGCCGCGAATCCACGGTATAAAAAACAAGTCTCAGTTAGATGAGCTCGTGGAAAAAAGTTTACAAGGCGCAGCCCTTTGGGAAGAGGTAAAGGATCGTCTGCATAGTTCTGCTATGGGGATGTCAGGCGGTCAGCAACAGCGTTTATGTATTGCAAGATTGCTTGCGATTGAACCGGAAGTATTATTAATGGATGAACCCTGTTCCGCTCTTGACCCTATATCAACAATGAAAATTGAAGAATTGGTGTCAGAGTTAAAGCAAAAGTATACGATTGTAATGGTTACTCACAATATGCAGCAGGCAGCTAGGGTCTCGGATTTTACTGCTTTCTTTTTAAATGGTGATTTAGTGGAATATGATAAAACGGATGTAATCTTTACAAGGCCTCAAGATAAACGTACTGAAGACTATATTACTGGCCGATTTGGTTAATGGAGGTTAGAGAATGACTAGTACCAGACAAAGTTATAATCTCGAGCTAGAAGAATTGCGGAATGACATTTTAGAGATGGGCACCCGTGTTGAGCTAGCTATTGGGCAGGCAGTGGCTTCTTTAACTACGCAGGATATAGAGATGGCTAAACGCGTTATGGCTGGTGATGACTATATTGATAACATGGAAAGTAGTATTGAAGACAAATGTATGGTGTTGATCGCCAGACAGCAGCCCATGGCCAGAGATCTAAGAATAGTCGGCACAGGGCTTAAAATTACAACAGATTTGGAACGGGTTGGCGATCATGCATTTGATATTGCTAAAATTGCTTTAAGTATTGCTGGACAGCCGTTGATCAAGCCTTTAGTTGATATTCCTCGCATGTCAGCGATGGCGCAAAAAATGTTAAGAGATTCTTTGGCAGCTTATATAAATCTTGATATTTCTTTAGCCGAACGAGTATGTGCCGATGATGATGAGGTTGATGATATCTATCATCAAACTTTCCGTGAATTATTAACTTATATGATGGAAGACCCTCGTAACATTACACAAGCGACACAACTCTTATTTGTATCACGCTACTTGGAACGAGTTGCAGATCATGCTACAAATATTGGAGAATGGGTTATATATCTAGAAACTGGACAGCGGATGCGTAAGAAATAAACTGCCAAATCGGCAGTTTATTTTATATAGAAAATTATAGTCTTAAGGCTGCTTCCGCAGCCAGTGGTGATCTTTCGCATTCGTCATGCTGCAGTGTTACTTGGAAACATAGTTTAGAGCCTCGCATTTTTTCGCTGGCATATACTAAGCCATTGGACTGGCTATCTAAGTATGGATGGTCAATTTGAGCAGGGTCACCCAGTAAGATGATTTTCGTACCCAATCCTGGTCGGGTGATTACCCCTTTGGCTTGACGAGGTGTAGCGTTTTGCATCTCGTCTAAAATTACCCAGTATTTTTGTAAAGAACGACCTCGCTGAAAAGCCAGAGCTTCTGTTTGAATAACATGTCTGTCAAATAAAAGCTGAACCGTATCTTCAGCCTGGGCCAATTCTTTGGCATCGTCAATTGTATTGCCATTCATCAAAGTAAAAAGATTGTCTCTAATACCTCGCATAAAGGGACTTACTTTATCCATTTCGGAACCTGGAAGATAACCAATGTCTTCATCCATAGGGATATTAGGGCGACAAATAAGTATATGATTGTAATCCCGGGGACGGCAGTCAAAGTGCTGATGTAAACCTACAGCTAAGGCATAGAAGGTTTTAGCTGTGCCAGCTGGACCTTTAATAATGACTAGAGGGGCTTCGGTAGCGCTCATCAGAAGACACTCTTGCATAAAGATTTGACCGATATTGCGAGGGAGAACGCCGAAAGGATTACGATTATAATAACGTAAGTGGACAATTTTTTCACCATCAAAACGTCCTAACGCAGTATGACGGTCATTATCTGTGGAGCGAATGAGGAGAAATTGGTTGGTTTCCAGTGGTGTATTTATCAACTGGTGGGTGCTTTCATTATAAGAGAATAAGGCTGTAGGTTCGATAGTATTTAGATCATTTTGATGAAAGACATTAATAATTTCAGAAGTAGCATAGTATGTCCCACGTCCTGTATATTGATCTTCTATACTAGCTACTTTTTCGTTACGAAAATCTTCTGCTTGGATGTTGAGGATAGTTGCTTTCACACGCATATTTGTGTCGCGGCTTACTAAAATAGTGTAATGATTGCTTTCCGCTAATCCTTTACAAACTTGCAGGATTCGGTTATCTGGTTTGGAGCCTGGCCAATTAGCAGGAATTTTGGTATCAAGATGATTGGTTTCAATTTGCAATATACCGCCTTGCTCATTCAGAGGTACTCCTTTCAGTAAATTACCTGTTGTGCGTAGAGTGTCAATAATGCGACTAATTTCACGACTGTTAGCACCTCGTTCGCTACTCTCAGATTTAAAACGGTCTAATTCCTCAAGAACCACTTCGGGAATGATTACAGTATGTTCATTGAAAGTAAATATTGCATTAGGTGAATGTAGGAGAACATTAGTATCAATAACGTAGCATTTATTCAAATGTAATCCTCCTCTGATTAAGAATTACTTCTTATGTTCTATTATATGCAACAGTAGGAGTGTTGAGTTACGATGCAGTAATATTTTATCCAGGAAGATGAGACTTAACAATTTGTTAATAATACCTTAACAAAGGGTATTTAGGAATGGGTTACAATTTAGGTAAAGGAAAACTTGATTTAGATGGAGTTTTCCTTAGTTCATTCTAAGTGAGGCATTAAGATTTGGTGTAATCCGAATCTTTTCTAGAATAGGAGGAATTGTGATGCAGCTGGTAGACAAAGAACATAAAACAAAATTACTATATGACTATTATATGAGGTATGTATTTATTGCCAGTGCAGGCTTTATGACCCTGATTATCTTGACAATTATTATCTTTGTAGGTGGGCAGGGACTTTTGACCTTTAAGGAGGTAAATCCTCTTGATTTTTTCTTTTCAGCAAAATGGGATCCAATGGGACTGCATTATGGTGCCTTAAGTTTTATTGCTGGTTCTCTGGCAGTAACAGTATTGTCCATTATGTTAGGTGCACCCTTAGGGCTAGCAGGGGCCATATTTATGGCTAAAATAGCGCCGCCTTGGCTTAGTGAGATTATGCGACCAGCAACTGATTTGTATGTGGCCATTCCTTCGGTAGTATATGGCTTTGTCGGTTTGACAATCATCGTTCCTTTTATTCGCACTTATTTTCATGTAAATATGGGGTTTGGTTTATTGGCAGCGTCTATTATTTTAGCGGTTATGATATTACCTACTATTGTCAGTATATCGGAAGATGCGTTGCGTGCCGTACCAAAGAGCTTGGAAGAAGCTTCGTTAGCATTAGGGGCAACAAGATGGCAAACTATATGGAATGTGCTTTTGCCTTCGGCATTGCCTGGTATTTTGACATCGGTTATTTTAGCCATGGCCAGAGCAGTAGGGGAAACTATGGCAGTGCAAATGGTGATTGGTAATACACCACAGTTAGCTACATCCTTATTTATGCCTACCTCCACATTACCAAGTGAGATTGTCGTGGAAATGGGCAATACGCCTTTCGGATCAGCATGGGGGAATGCCTTATTTCTCATGGCCTTCGTTTTGCTTGTATTATCCTTATTGATGATTTTGATCATTCGCCGTATTGCAAGAAAGAAGGTGGCCTAAAAATGTCAGCAAAAATATTGGATAAATTAGCTACCACGTTAATGTGGCTGGCAGGGATTGTGATCTTGGGGGTATTGGCTGCTTTTTTAATTTTTATTTTATATAAAGGTGTTCCTGTGTTATCTTGGGATTTCATTTTTGGCAAGTCTAGTGATATTCAGGCAGGTGGCGGTGTTGGCGCTCAATTATTTAATTCCTTTTATATTTTATTTTTATCTTTGCTAGTTTCCATTCCCTTAGCAATTGGTGCAGGTATTTATTTAGCAGAATATGCCGATGATAACCGTTTAACGGATACGATCCGTTTAAGTACAGAAAGCTTGGCAACAGTACCATCTATTGTACTAGGGTTATTTGGAATGATTATTTTTGTCAATATGTTAGGCCTGGGGTTTAGTATTATCGGTGGGGCATTAACTCTAACGCTGCTTAATTTGCCTGTCTTAGTGAGGGTGACAGAAGAATCAATACGAACGGTTCCGGTACATTACCGTGAAGCTAGCTTGGCCCTTGGTGCTACTAAGTGGCAGACAGTCTGGCGGGTTGTATTGCCTAATGCTCTGCCAGGTATTATTACAGGTATTACGTTGACTGCCGGTAGGGCTCTAGGAGAAACGGCTATTTTGATATTTACTGCTGGTACGACAGTTGGACGGCACATGGCTAATTTTGATGTGACAGCAGCAGGTGAAACCTTAGCTGTACATCTCTGGTATGTTATGGCTGTGGGTCTTGTACCTGACAGGATTGAGATTGCCAATGGTACTGGGGCACTGTTAGTTATAACAGTTTTAATTTTAAATTTAATGTTTACCATACCTAGTAAGATCTTGCAGCGCAAATTGGGTGCAGGTGGCCATTGAAGAATCATTAAAACGAAAATGAAAAATAGAGATTGTTCCCATTTAGGGAGCAATCTCTATTTTTATGGAATTAGAAAGGAAGAACGATTAAGGCTGCAGTCCTAGTCTATGCTTTAATTAGTCCGCGCAGGGTTCATATTATTAACGCTCCGCCATTGTCATTTAACCTACGCTTATAATAATACGAACCCTGCGCTTAGGCTGATATATAAAAGGACATATCAACGTTTTTTTTTACGGGTACAGAATGTATAAGTTTTTGCTAGTCCGCGCAGGGTTCATATTATTAACGCTCCGCCATTGTCATTTAACCTACGCTTATAATAATACGAACCCTGCGCTTGGGCTGATATATAAAAGGACATATCAACATTTTTTCTTATGGGTATAGAATGTATAAGTTTTTGCTAGTCCGCGCAGGATCTATATTATTAACGCTTCGTCATTGGCATTTAACCTACGCTTATCATAATATGGATCCTGCGCTTGGGATGAAAGATGTAAAGACGCATTAGCATGTATCTTAATATTTAGTAGTAAAAATAAACATTTTGGTAAAAGCTATAACAAAATGGTGGGGGGTGGTGATATGAGCAAAAGCGCAATTCATAATATCATTACGGGAATTAAGACTATATTAGTGTATCAACCGCCTTGTCATCCGGCACCTTTTACTTTGTCTGAGACACAGCAAGAAAAAGAGAAGATAGACGGTGACTTTCCGCCGATGCCTGTGGCAGAACGCAGGCGCGAGCTAGATTTCATGCTGAATTATGCTAAAAGTACAGCAATTTTTATGGAAAAGTTAATTAGAGACTTACGAAGTAAACCAAATACGGAAGTATTAGAAAAAAATAAATTGGGGCTCGGAGAAATAGCAGCAGAGTGGGCAGAAATCAAAAAAAATACGATTGAGAATCATAGTATTGACGGTATGTATAACAATGCTGTTATTAGTGCCAATATTACAGAAAATCAGCATATACTGGAATCCTTGTATCAGTTACCCCTTAATAAGGATGTTGTGATTCGCAACATTACAATTGCAACCCAGCCCAAGATTAAAGTTATGTTAGTGTTCATGGATGGTCTCATTGATAAAAAAATTATTAATATGACAATTCTAGATCCATTGATGTTCATGAAAGATTTACAGGAAAAATTGCAGGGTGAAGATTTGATAGGTGCTGTTATGGAACAGTGCTTGCCTAGTGGACAAGCCTCACGAGTCGGGGGATTCAAAGAGGTTCAGCAGGCTATTAATACGGGCGATGCAGTACTATTCTTCGATGGTAGTCCTGAGGCAGTGACAGTAGAAACGAAAGGGTATGAACATCGGAGTATTGACCGTCCAGCAACTGAACAATCAGTGCGAGGTTCGCAGAATGCATTTACAGAAGTATTGCGGGTTAATACGGCGCTGATACGAACGATGCTTCATGCTAGTGATCTAGTAACGGAAATGATACCATTAGGTGCACGTGGGCATTCCAATTGTGCAGTCATGTATATAAAGTCAATCGTTAATGAAGAGTTAATAGAAGAAGTGAAAAGACGCATTAAAAACATAAGTACTGATATTATAACGGATTCAGGCGTGTTAGAGCATTTTATTGAGGAATCTCCCCGAAGCCCGTTTCCCCAAACATTATCAACGGAGCGTCCTGATCGGGTTGCTATTCATCTGGCGGAAGGACGGGTTGCTATTCTTATTGATGGCAGCCCCTTTGGACATATTCTGCCTATTTCCTTATTTACGCTAATGCATTCTGCAGATGATTTTAGTTTAAATCTTTATTATACGAATACGCTGCGTATTGTTAGATGGCTGAGTGCTCTATTGTCTTTATTGATGCCTAGTTTGTATCTAGCCATTAGTACTTTTCATCAAGAGGCTTTACCTACCGAATTATTGTTATCCATTGCTGCAGCTAGAGCACAAGTGCCTTTTCCTACTATTCTTGAAATTTTATTTATGGAATTCTCCTTTGAATTAATTCGCGAAGGCGGCTTACGTATTCCAGGGATCCTTGGCTCAACAATTGGTATTGTAGGGGCTTTAATTTTGGGACAAACGGCTGTGGCAGCAAAAATAGTGAGTCCCATCATGGTTATTGTTATTGCCCTCACAGGCTTGGCAGCTTATAGTATTCCTGATTATCGGTTGGCTTCTGCTTTTCGGGTATCACGATTTATCTTCATTTTATTGGCTATGTCAATGGGGCTTGTTGGTGTAGCATGTGGTTTACTAATTTTTATTGCTGTGTTGTGTTCGTTGAAATCCTTTGGGATGCCTTATCTGGCACCTTTAGCCCCTAAAACAGTCTCCGGAGGAGATGTTATTTTAAGAACTCCTGCCGCTCAACAACGGCGTAGACCTGATGAACTCAATACTAAGGATGAAATTCGCCAAAAGTCTAATAGTAGGTTCTGGATTAACAAGTCATCTAAAGGGGACGAAAACTCATGAAAGAGCTTCATATAGGGAAGTTAGGGATTGCAGATGGTATAGCGTTGGTATTTGTAATTGTGATGCCTCGTGTCTTCCTATCTACGATTTCGAATCTTCTCGAACAAGATGCACAGATTCTATGGTTATCAATGGTTATTTATAGTGCAATTCCCCTGGGGGCTGTGTTAATGATGATCTATGTACATAATCGTGTAGAGGGTAATATTTTTATGGTATGCCAACAATTGATCGGTAAAATAGGAGCATGGCTGGTAGTTTTGACCTATATTGTTATGTTTATAAGCAATAGTGCACTGATTTTGCGTTTATATGCAGAGTACACATTGCAAACTGCCTTGCCTCGTGTAGAATTTCAATTGGCAATCGTCTGGTATGCAGTGTCTGCGGGCATCATATGCTACTTAGGAATTGAGGCTTTGACGCGGACAAGCTCTATTGTAATGCCTTTTTCCATCGGAGGACTGGTCATCGTACTCTTGCTATTAATGCCGTTTTACATTGGCTATAATCTGACTCCTTGGCAGGGCAATGGTATTATGCAGGCTGTGCATACAGGGATTAGAGGCGCAGGATATAATGTAGGAGTTCTGTCTTTAATACTGTTAACACCGGCCTTTCAAAATACACGGACCATTAAGAAAGCGGCTTTTTATGTGATTAGCTATACTGCTATTTTGCGAATCTGTTTTATTCTTGTTTATATCTTGGTTTTTGGAGTTGCAGTTGGCGCGGAAAAGACTATGCCGCTCTTTGAATTAGCCCGTTTGGTTTATCTTAATCAGTATATACAGCGGATAGAGGCTTTATTTATAATCGTATGGGTGATGATTGGCTTATTAGCGATTGCCGGCAGTCTATACATTGGTTTATACCTTATTGCTGTTTTATTAAAACTGCCTGCACTAAGACCGATTGTACCGTTAGGTGTCATCATAGTTGCAAATCTGGCGATGATGCCTCCCGATATTGGTTATACTCTGCAAGTAGATCAGCATTTAATTGTTTTGTTTGATATTGGTATTTATGCTTTCCCTGCAATATTATTTGCAATGACTTTATGGAAAAAGAGGAGGAAAAGGCTGTGTACATCCGTCTGATAGTATGGACTATCTTATTGGGTATAGGGATGCTGCTTACAGGATGTAATGGTTCGAGAGAAAGTGAAGAAGTAGCTTATATTGTGGCAATTGGCATTGATAAAGCAGAGCAAGAGGGTATGATCAAAGTGAGCTATCAGATTGCCCGGCCGAATGTGGAAGGTAGTAAAGGTAAAAGCGATGAAGATATCATTTTACTGACAAATACAGCAGTAACCATAGCAGAATCACTTAACTTGCTGAATTCTACAACTTCCTTGGTGCCTTCTATGTCTCATATTAAAGTCTTAATAGTAGGAGAGGAGCTCGCCCATAAAGGAATGGCAGATATGTGGGGATCACTAAAGCGCTTTCGTGAATACCGGGGATCCATGTTCGTTTTAGTGGCGCGGGGCACCGCAAGAGGTTTTTTAGAGGAAAATAAACCTATTTTTAATATATCAATATCTAAGTATTACGAAACCATGCTTAGCTCAGGGATAGAAACGGGTTATTACTTGCGTACTAGCTTTCATCAGTTTTATATACGTCTTAAAAGCCACAGTGCTCAGCCTTATATAACATTGGTTGGTATCAGTCCGAAGCTCGGTGAGGGAAGGATCACAACTAAGAGCGTTCCTGGCGGCAAGATAGATGGCTATATTGCTGGGGATATACCCATCCAAGGAGGGAACCCTGTGGAGTTTGCTGGTACAGCCATATTTTCTGGTGATAAGATGGTGGGTACCCTGAGTACTACGGAAACACGTATGCTGGCGATGCTATTAGGCGAATATTCTCATGGCTTTCTTACAGTGGTGGATCCTCTTGTTTCGAAGTCTTTTGTGAACGTTATCCTTCGTTTGGGATCTAAACCCGACATTAAGGTGGTCTTAACAGAAGGTCATCCGGTAATTACGGTAAAAATAATGTTAGAAGGCGAGATTAGCAATCTTCCTTCTGGTATTAATTATGAAGAGGACAGCTTTCTCGCATTGTTAGAGGCGCAGGTTAATAAAGTATGTCAGCAAGAGATGGTAAATATGATTCGGTACACACAGGAAGTTGGCTCTGATGTGGCAGGTTTTGGTTACTATATACGACCATTGTTCACAAACTATCAAGAATTCTTGGCTTATGATTGGTTTGAACAGTATAAGCAGGCTGAGGTAAACGTTACGATTAATACCAAAATTCGTCGTACAGGGTTAATGATACGAACCTATCCTGTGAAGTAAAGAGGACTATGATTGAGATAGTGTCTAAAGCCACGGAATCGTAGTCGCCCTTATTCAACCGGCTTAGTTATGGAATAAAAGCTTATGAGGAAGGGAAAGAGAATGGATTATATATTTTTAGCAGCGGCGATAGTATCTGGTTTCCATGGGCTTACCTTTTCTCAATGGTTGTGGAAAAATGGAAATACTTTAGGGGCGGTTGGTGTGTTTGTATTGATACTGATTAGTTTAGCATTGCCGATTTATAACATAATGACATAATAGGCCCATGACAATGAATGTATTTTATTTTTTCGACCATACTAAATGTAAAGCAGAGGAGGTTGGAAAAATGCAGATGAAAAAATGGTATGTATTGATAGCGTTGGCAGTAATAATCGTGTTTACGGTGAGCGGCTGTTCTCTTTTGAAAAGTCCTCAGTCAAAGCCTGAACAAGCACCGCCAGTACCTCAGAATCAAGCCATTCAAGGGAATGAACCTGATATTTCGGTTTTTATGCATGAAACAGGGGAAAAGAAAACCATGAAAATGGAAGATTACGTTGCAGGTGTGGTGGCGGGGGAAATGAAAAATGATTGGCCGGTTGAGGCTTTAGCTGTGCAAGCAATACTGGCACGTACCTTTACAATTCAAGCAATGGACGCCAAGGGCGGTGTTCCGGCAAGAGGCACACAGGCATCTACAGATATTAAAGAATTTCAAGCTTACGATGCTAAAGCAGTGAATGATAATGTAAGAAAAGCTGTTGAAATGACAAGGGGTATGGTGATTACTTATCAAGGCAAGCCTATCCAAGCTTGGTTTCATGCTTCAGCGGGCGGGATAACTGCTACTGCCAAGGAAGGGCTTGATTATAAAGAGGATGAACCTCCTTATATTGAATCAGTAAAGTCGCCTGATGATTTGTCACCGGCTGATATACAAAATTGGACAGCCTCTTTTACAAAAAAAGAATTGATGGCTGTATTAACAAAAATGGGTAAAACAGTAACTAGTGTTGACAGCGTAGAGCTGAGTAAGAAGGGACCTTCAGGCCGGACTATGACCATGCTAATTAACAAGAATATGGAAGTCTCAGGGCCGGAAGTAAGAATCGGCCTTGATAGTACGAAGCTCAAATCTATGCTCTTGGATAAGGTGGAAGTCAGCGGTGATAATGTAATTTTCACTGGTAAAGGATATGGTCATGGAGTGGGTGTATCCCAATGGGGTGCCAATAAATTGGCTACTGCAGGTAAAAAGCCTGAAGAGATTATCGGTCAATATTTCAAAAATGTAACAATTGAAAAACGCTGGAACTAACAATATATGTTTTTGTGGCTAAAGCAAGGAAAAATGATTTAACCACAGAGGACACAGAGAAAGAGTTTCTCTGTGTCCTCTGTGGTTAAAAAAATGTTCTAACTGTTTTACAGCTTACAGAATAGCAAAAGATATACATGCTGTTCTTAGTATAAAGATAACGCAATATGTGGAAAATATTAATTGCAGGAGAGGGGGGAGTGTCCATGGGAAAAAAGAAATGTTTTAAGGTTATGAAATTGTCAGTTAGTATGCCGGAAGCTTCTTTAAAACTGGCTAAAAGAAAATTGGCAGAGTTACAGGAATTTACTACACAAACTGCTCAAATTGGTGAAGATATAGGGCAATTTATTTCCCAGCTACGCCAAGTAGCGGCTCCTGCTAATGAGCCTTTTATTTTTACCTCAGTTTTGTCTGAAAATGAACGATTGCTGCGGGTTGTTTTTAAAGATTGCGGTGATATTGAATTTCGCACATTTGATGCAGGCGGGAAGAAAGCTTTACTCATTTACTTAGAAGGTATGGCCGATACTGAAAATTTGGAAAGAAATGTTATTAGACCATTAATGAGTCAGGCTTCTCCTGCTAATGTCAACACAGAGAACGTAGCAAAGATATTAACCGATATGACGGTAATTTCAGAACATATTTTACAGGCGTCTTCGGTAAGCGTTTTGAGTAAGGCCAGTGCAGCAATTGAGACTGTCATGACAGGCAATGCCCTGTTATTGATAGATGGCTTAGCCGAGGGTTTAGGCATTGCAGCTGTAAAATATGTTAAGCGCAATATTGGGCAAGCGAATAATGAATACATTGTGCGGGGGCCTAATGAAGCCTTTAATGAAACTCTTGCCGATAATATTGTGCTTATACGCCGTCGTGCTCGGGACACCAATCTCAAAGTACGTATCATAAAATTAGGGGAACGCAGTAAAACTTCCATTGCCTTGCTTTATATAGCTAATCTGGTAAAACCAGGTTTGCTAGAAGAAGTAGAGGGACGCATCGGGCTGATTAAAGTTGATAAAATATTGGCATCGGCTAATATTGAAGAGTTTATTGTAGATCATCCCTGGTCGCCCTTTCCCCAGATTCAGACGACAGAACGGCCTGATAAAACCCTTGCTGCATTATATGAAGGGCGGATAGCAATTATTGTCGATGGTACACCTGCTACATTACTTGCTCCTTGCACCTATAATGTTTTGATGCAAGCTCCAGATGACTATACAATACAGCCGGTAATTGCCAGTTTAATCCGCTTTACTAGAAGTGCAGCAGCTTTTGTGGCTATTTATCTGCCAGCTATTTATGTTTCTGTTGTTTCCTATCATCCTGGTATGTTACCCACCACTATGGCTATTTCCATAGCAGAACTGAGGGCCCGAACTCCATTTCCTTCCTTCTTAGAAGCTTTCATGATGGAAGCCTTACTGGAGTTATTTCAAGAGGCAATCACAAGACTGCCCCAGAAGTTGGCAGGTGCCGCCAGCATGATTGGTGCTTTTGTCATTGGGACTACAGTTGTACAGGCTGGCTTAATTAACCCACTGTTGGTGGTAATCATTGCAATTACAGCGATTGCCTCTTATTCCATGCCTTCTTATAGCTTTAATATGGCTTTACGTTGGCTGCGAATCCCTATGCTGATATTGGCATCCTTGCTAGGGCTGTATGGTGTCATACTCGGAGTGTTAGCAGTAACTGTACATTTGTTTTCTTTGCGTAGTTTTGGTGAGTCCTATCTAGGGGAAGCATTTAATATTAATCTCTTGGCAGGTTGGAAAGACAGTTTTGTAAGGCTGCCAGCCAAATTATTAAGAACAAGGCCTAAGGAATTTGGCGCCCAAGATCAGACAAAGGTAGGTGAGAGTGATGGCCAATCTCGAAGCTAAAACATATATGTCAGCATGGCAATTGGCGATTGTAGTATTTGTAACTTGCGTAGGTGCTCAGATAATGCTGAGTCCCCGCGCTCTGATTGAACAAGTCGGTCATGGGACTGAACTAAGTGTGCTGCTTGGCGGCGTACTATTTTATGGCGCTGTTTGTTTAATGCTTGTGTTAGCAAAAAAGTATCCAGGTGAAACAATAGTGGAATATGCGCCACGGCTCTTTGGTAAGGTGGGCGGCACCATTATTATTTTTTGGTTTAATTTATTATTTTTTTTACAGGTAACCCAAATATTTAACGGTATTGGAAAAATAATCACCTTTTATATGTTCGATCGTACGCCGCCTGAAGTAGTAATAGCAGCGCTGCTCGTAGTAAGTACCTATTGTGCATTGCAGGATTGGGGAACTATCTTGCGGGTGCAGCAATTCATGTTTTTTGTAGCCTACAGTATACTAACAATAGTCTGGATGACTAGTATTTTAAATTTTCAGCCTGAAAATCTGCTGCCTTTATGGCCAGTAAATATAAAAGCGGTGATCATGGGCAGTTTTTCTACATGGGGTATGTATTCTGGTTATGAATGTGTTTTACTGCTCATACCTTTAGTTTATCGGCAAGCCAGCCTGAGCAGCTTACTTAAAGCAATGGGAGGATCCTTTGGCTGTCTAACTATGATATTCCTGATGGTTATTGTTGTAATCATTGGAGTACTAACTGTAGATGAGGCTGAAAATTTATTATATCCAGCCTTGATTGTTATTCGCAGCGTGGAACTGCCGGGCACATTTATTGAACGTCTGGAAAATTACTTATTAATAGCTTGGGTGCCAGTGGTGTTTGATACCTTGACTGCGATGATGTTTTTTATGGGACAGGTATGTATGAGGCATTGGCGTCATGCGGATCATCGTCCCTGGGTATTGCTATCAGTGCCAATAATATATGTGAGCTGCATACTCCTTGATAATCAGCATGTATACGATATGGTAAATAGTGTAACTATGTGGATAGGAATGGCCTTTTCTTTTGGGGTGATACCTATATGCCTTTCCCTCTCCTGGTGGCAGAAACGGAAGGCAGGGAAAGGCTGTGACTAAGGGGAAGATTGTGAGCTGTATGGTACTAGTATGCTTATGTTTGCTGATTGCTGGCTGCTGGGATAGGCGAGAACTACAGGACCGTAATTTTGTGTTAGCAGTAGCTGTTGATACAGCAGATGCCGGAGATAAGCCTGGGCTAGAGCCAGAGCAAGGCGAAAAAGTAAAAAAAACAGAAACCTTCCTGCAGCCTCATGGTACAAAACGTTATCGCTTAAGTTTACAAGTGTTAAAGTTTACCCCAGGCGGAGGAGAAAAGGAAGAATCCAAGACCTATGTGATTTCGAATACAGGTGAATCTTTCTTCGAAATGGTTAGGGATATGCTGGGTCAGTCCAGTAAATCTTTGTGGTTCGAACATTTGCAGGTAATTATTATTAGTGAAGCAGTATTAAAGCAAGCGGGATTAAATGAAATTTTGGATTTTTTTAAGCGAGATTCCGAAATGCGTTCCCGAATTAAACTCTATGTTACGCCGGGAACGGCTCGGGATTTATTAGAGTATAACCCGCCGACCAAGGAAGCCGGCGGTATATATTTAGCCGATCTCATACGTCTGCATACTCGCAATAGTCATGTAGCTGGGTCTCGTACTGATTTGGGATATACAGTTCAGTATCTTGATACTCGCAGTAATATCCTTTTACCACGAATCGAAATAGCGGATAAAGTGGTAAAATTAGGTGGATCAGCAGTATTTAAAAAGGATCAATTTATCGGTTATGTTGATGAATATGCTATAGCAGGTTTGAAATTTATGTACGGTACGGAGCAGTCAGCTGTTATTGTAATCGAATCTCCTGAGAAACCTGGACAGATAATGACATTTGAATTGTTTCGTCATGATACTAGACTTATACCTCATGTAGAGGATGGTACTATTTATTTCACTTTAGATATTAATATGTATGGAAATCTTGACGAGATTCAGGGTGATATTGGAGGGGAAAATACTTTGGATCCGCAATATCTTCATAAGTTAGAAGCAGCATTTGCGGAAGAGATTAAACGTAATATACTGTATGCTGATAATGTATTTAAAAAGGAACTGAGGGTCGATTGCGTTAGTAAATTTGCTGGCAAAATGAAGGCTTATGAACCAGATACCTGGGAACTAGTAAAAGATCAGTGGGATGAAATCTACCCTACCATTCCTCTAGTCATTTCCGTTAATGTGTCTATCCAGAAGATTGGCAGTCATAAGTAAGAAGCAAATTGTAACAACAGCTAGAGCAGTTCTCAGGATTTTTCTTCAGCAATGGAGGTTCTAGGAAGAGGTGGTGAAGGTTGTCGACTGGTATAAGGCGCTTAGTACTAAGTAAATGGTACAAACGATGGCTTGGGTATATTTTTATCATTATGATGAGTTTATTTCTGAGCGGTTGTTGGGACCGTCAGGAATTGCAGGAAAGACATCTCGTTATTGCCATGGCCATTGATAAAGCTGATGAAGGGGCAGGGCCTGGGCAAGGTAAAGAAGAGGTTGCCCGAGTTGAGAACTTTATTCAGCCTCACGGCAGCAAGGTCTATCGTCTCAGTCTGCAAATTTTGCAGTTAGCACCAGCCTCCACTGGTAGTGAAGGTAGTATGAGAAGCGGCAAGACATCAACCAGTGTGATTTCTACTACTGGCGAGTCTATATCTGAAATGATTTGGGATATGATGGGACAGTCCAATAAGTCTTTGTGGTTTGAACATGTTCAAACTATTATTATTAGCGAGGCGGCTGCCAAGCAGGGCGGCTTAAAACCAATTATGGATTTTTTTATTAGAAGTCAAGAAATACGTTGGCTGACAAAAACCGCAATTACTTCTGGTGAAGCTAGAGCGCTCCTGGAATATAAACCTCCTAGCGGTGAACCAAGCGGCATGTTTATTGCTAATAGTTTGCGAATGTACGGGAAAAGTACTCATGTGCCAGGATGGCATACTGATATAGGGGATATCACTACATCCAATGATAATCAAAGAAGAGTGCTTATGCCTCGGATTGAATTGGCGGATAATATGGTGAAATTGGGTGGTACGGCTTTATTTAAGGCAGGAAAACTGATTGGTTATTTAGATGAATATGCCACACAAGGCGGAAAGCTGATAGGTGGAATTGAAAAGTCAGCCATCATTACATTTTACTGTCCTGATCATCCTGGGAAAGTACTTGCATTTGAACTTTTTAGTCATAATACAAAACTAAAACCTCATATAGATGGTGATAGGATTTATTATACATTGGATATTGAGATGAAAGGCAATCTTGGTGAAATGCAGTGTGGGCTTCAGCATAGCACGATAGAGGACCAGGACATCCATAAACTTGAGCAGTTAGTGGCAGAAGCTGCAAAAGAAAATATATTATATTCCTTTCATACCTTCCAAAGTTTAAAAGTGGATGCTAGTGTTTTTGGACCAAAACTCGCAGCCTATGAGCCCTTAGTATGGGAAAAGGTCAAAGATCATTGGGAGGATGAAGTTTTTCCTAATACGTCTTTAATAATATCCGTTAATGTGGCAATTGAAAATCTTGGAGCACACAAGTAAAGGTGGCTTGTGCTAGATTTTTAATGTGTTTCTCATAATGGTTATCCCATAATAGTGCTGAACAGCCAAAGGAAAATGGCTGCAGCAATATAACCGATGGCTGTTTTATGGGCTAGTTTCGCTTCACGCTCCCGGGCATTATGCTTGTCCAAAAGATTGCCAAGATGCCATGCTGCTCCAGCCGTAAGAAAGAAGACCAACAGGGCCCAGATGGTAGTCTTGTGTACTATTTGGAAAGCTAATTTCTGCCAAAGGTAATAGAAGTAAGATTGATCCATATTCATGAAGGGGCTCCTTTATAGTAATGATTTTCTTAGTTATCCATATATATTAACTGTACTATTCTTCCAACAAAGGGAATATACATACACTAATAGTTAGCGTAAGGGAGGATTTTCTATGACGATAGATGAGAAAACACCTACATGGAGACATCAGGTGATTTTAGTTGATCGTGAAGAAATGACAATTGATGGTGTACTTAGTCTGGGGAGTTATGATGAGAAAGAAGTAGTCATGGAAACAGAGCAGGGACTGCTCATGGTAAAAGGGGAAGGGCTAAATATTAAAAAGTTAAATTTGGATAAAAGTAACATTATTGTTGATGGGGTGATTAAAAGTATTTCCTATGATGACTCTGCTCATAATAAAAAGGGCTTATTGGAGAGATTTTTAAAATAAGAATTTATGTTAGTAATAAAAAGGCTTGGCGCAAGTCAGGTCTTTTTTGTAAACAATAGAATTTATAGCTATTCCACCTGGTTTTCACATCTTCACGTTTCAAAATATATTTTTTTCTATACTCGTAAGGACGTGTAGTGTTTTCTTATAGCATCAGATGGCCGCCTGTTAGCTGAAAAACTAAACAAGAAATCGCATTTGTCGCTAATGGGTGCGCGAATGTAGCACGAAAGTTCTAATATTATTTTTCGTGTGACATATCGTGCTTTTCTTATTTTTAATATTTAATTGCTCATTGTCCGATGACGAAACCAGTCTTATATTCCTATCTTCTTAAGTAGGAACTAAGAGCAACTAAGTTCCTAAGTAGTGCGATTAAGATTCCGATGGAGTTGAAGCTGCAACCGAATCAAGTCTTCTTTGAAAGGAGTGTTGTCTTGCGGCAGAGGTGGTTGATGATCTGGCATGTAGGATTGATGATAGTAGTTCTTGAGTTAGCTGTGTATGCTTTAATTGGCTATGGAGCTGCTGGATATCAGCGTGGGATGTGGAAGAAATTTAATGAGCAGGCCTATACTATCGAAGATGTTGATAGCGAAACACCCTATGCAGAAAGTATCAATCGCCATGCACGTGAGGTTGGGATAAATGGGAAAATGGTTGCTAGTGTAATTCAGGCAGAGAGTTCATTTCAACCTCGGGCGCACTCGCCAGCAGGTGCCTATGGATTGATGCAAATCACACCTGATACATGGCGGCAAGTCAATCAGCAACGTAAGATTTGCGCTGGACGCCATATAGGAGAGTGCACCGTAGATTGTTATTATGATGGGGAACTGAATATTGGTATTGGTACGGCATATCTAGGGCAATTATTAAATAAATATGAAGGGAATATGGTATTAGCCCTAGCAGCTTATAATGCTGGTCCAGGAGCTGTGGATCGTTATGGTGGTATTCCACCCTATGATGAAACCGTTACTTATACTAACCGAGTAATCGCTTATTGGTATGATTTGACTAATTATCCTGTAACCTATGCTGCTTTTAATGCGATACAGTGGGCAAGTATTCACACTATAATTGGTTGGTGTTGTATTGTTACGGTACTAGGATTGTTATGGGTAGCAAGTCGATTGCATAGGTATTATCATTCATGGCGCTGGAGGTGAGGCAGTGCAAGTGGATAGTCAGTTGAACACTTTTATCATTACGGTTGCAACAGGTATCTTACTAGGAGTGTTATTTGATTGTTACCGAGTATTACGCGGTACTTTCAGACCTAGGGCAGTAATGACATGGTTTGCAGATTTATTATATTGGTTAATCGCAACTGTGATTGTATTTCTTGCATTAGTACTAAGTAATTGGGGAGAACTCAGATTTTATGTATTTCTGGGAATCGTAAGCGGTGTTATTTTATATTATCGCTTGTTAAGTTTATATACTATTCGTCTATTTGCAACTATTGTAAGATTAGTTAAATGGTTAGTAGCTTTGATAAAAAAAATTATTGTGCTTATTATCAAGCCTGTGGCATTGGGTATAAAAATAATCTGCTGGCCCTTTTATTTTATTAATAACAAGGCAAAAGGCTGGTATCGTCTCAGGTATCCAAAACCACCAATTGATGAGAAAAAAGAATGAGTAGTTAGGAAAAAAGAGGAATGCGGCAACTAGCTGGCGAATAAGATTAGCTTATATGGAATCTTATTAATTTACATATGGTGGTGTGTTTAATGCAGAAGTCTCAGAAGTATCGTATCAAGTGGTTTAAATTATTTTTATTGGCTTTGGGTGGTTATTTTATTTATTTAACTATTGGACAGCAAAGTCAGCTAGCTTCCATCCGGCATGAAACTCAGTCCACACGTACACAACTTCAGCAATTACAACAGAATAACGCGACTTTAAAAGAGGAACGTAATGCATTGCATGACCCTAAATATATAGAAAAAGTAGCTCGTGAAGAATTTGGTTTGGTAAAACCAGGAGAAATTCCTTATATTTCAGCGGAAAAAAATAATTTATAGCGGCTTTTCTTGACACCTTTTCAATGTCAAGGTTATAATATGGATGAAAAACACAGTTTTTTAAGGGGGAAGTTAGATTAGTATGTCCATTGAAGTTGGCAGTGTGGTTGAGGGCGTTGTGACAGGTATTACAAATTTCGGAGCATTTGTAGAACTGCCTGGAGGAAAGGTAGGTTTAATTCATATCTCGGAAGTTGCGGATGTATACGTTCGTGATGTGAAGGATTTCCTTAAAGAGCAAGATACGGTAAAAGTTAAGGTTTTGTCAGTTGATGAACGCGGAAAAATCGGGTTGTCTATTAAGCAACTTCAACCGCCAAGTCCAAGTCCAGCTCCTAGTCCCATTCCTAGGAGAGCACCAGCCAATGATAATCGGCGTTTTGGGAAAGTAAATGCGCCGTCCTTTGAAGACAAGTTGACTAAATTCTTAAAAGATAGTGATGAACGTCTTGGAGATTTAAAACGTAATACAGAATCCAAACGTGGCGGACGTGGTGCTGCTCGTTCTCAGTGATTGTCCATTGGAGCATTTCTTTATGAAATGCTCTTTTTGATTATATTAGAAAGTATATGTCTCTATAACAATAGAATTTATAGCCTGTTTCTTTCTATTCTTCGTAGTCTTCGCGTTTCAAAACGCTTTTAGCATATAAAGTATCAATTATTTTTATATCTTTATCGTGAGTATCGACAAAAAATATAGCCTTTATAAAACAAAAATCACCTGACATTGCATTTGTCAGGTGATTTTGTTAGTTTTATTTTATTTTTTGTCGGAATTTTTGTTTCTTGCCTGACTCATTCAGACAAAGAATGAATACCAATATATGTAAAATAATAATACGCCCTAATTAAATTCAATTGATTGGGGGTATTTACTCCCTGCTGGTATTATATGAATAGAGGTGAATGATTATGCCAAAAGTGACTGTTGTTACATTGCCTACTGAATTATTAAATGTATCCCAGCCGATAACGGAGAAGAAAATAACACCTCGGCAATTGCCGCGAGTGCCGATAATGGCGATTTTTCACAGGTTGTATAGTATGTTACTGCCTCTAACGTACAAAGAAAATTGGCTTATTAGTATTTTGGCTTTTTTATTGGGACGAGTTTCCATTATGGGAGATATTGCTCCCTTTGGGTTGGCGTTTTTTACCGCTGTGGCACAAGTTCAAAGAAAAAAAGCATTAATGGTGGGTATCTGGTGTATAGCAGGGATCGTAGCAGGAGGATTTTATACCGAGATTGGTACCTATCTCTTTGCCATGTTTTTATATTTCTTGTGGGCAGATAAGCTTACAAGGATGCATAAAAAAATATTGGCAGTACCCTTACTGATATTTTGTGCTGTATTATGTAGCGGTCTGATTATTAGTATCTTTCGTCAGCCTACCTTATACAGTTTCCTATTAGTGTTATTTGATGCTGGGACTTGTATGGTCTTATCTTATATTTTCATGTATGGTGTACCATTGTTAACTGATCAGCAGTCTAGCCTTTCACAGCAGCATGTAACTAGTGAACGTCTCAGTTGTTTGATTCTGCTGCTAGCCATAGCCGTGGCTGGGTTGGGTAATATCGTGGTACTTGATTATAGTATTCGTAATATGGCAGGTTGTTTGCTGATTATGGCAATGGCGCTTGTTGGTGGTTCTGGTTTTGGTGCTTGCGTCGGAGTGGCTATTGGTTTGATAATTGGCTTAAGTGACGGGAATGCAACCCTGGCAGTGTCATTATATGCAGTGGCTGGTGTCTTAGCTGGGACATTTCGGAGTTTAGGAAGATTTGCTGTCATTTTAGGTTTTATTTTGGGTACTGCCATTACCGTATTATATTTCGGGCAGGATAGTCAATTGACCAAGGTATTGAGTGAGTGTGCAATAGCAGGCGGTTTGTTTTTTCTGGTACCCAGCAAAGGGCTAGTGAATTGGTATGATGTTGCATTTTCTACTGGATCGACTAGCTTGACTGGCTCATTGCATCTGCAAGAAACGGTATCTAAAATAAATAATATTGCAGATGTATTTAATGATCTGGCTGGAACCTTTGGCAGCATGGTCGAAGATACAAAAGGAAAGATTCGTGATGATGAATTAGCCAAGACTTTATCGGCTGTAGGGGAACAGGTTTGTGTAGATTGTACCAAAAGACCACAATGCTGGGACGTTGATTTTTATCGTACGTATCACGGTGTGTTGGAGCTATTAGGACAAGTAGAAATTAAATCTATGCCTGTGGGTAAGATGCCTAGGGTATTTCAGGAAAATTGTATTAGAAAAAAGGAATTGTTAGAAACAATTGGACTGGTGTCTGAGCGGAATTTGACAGCAACTTTTTGGCAAAAAAAAATCGTCGATCAACGGCAAATTGTTGCAGAACAAATGAAGGCTGCCAGTACGATTATTAGTAACCTAGCCTATGAAGTTGGTAAAGTTGAATATTCCGATCGTGATTTATCCCTAGTCTTACAAGAAAAGGCTGCTATGCTTGCTTGTTCCCTCACAGGAGTGCGTGTAACAGGGCGGCAAGGAGGATCTGTAGTAGAAGCCACTAAAAGTCCATGTAATGGCCAACGTGAATGTGTGAATACCATTTTGCCCTTAGCATCGAGTGTAATGAAAGAAAAATTAATACTAAGAGCTGAATGCGGTAATGAAAGCAAGAAAAAGAAGTGTACATTAGCAATGAAAGTAGCCAAACGATTTCAGGTGGAAACAGGGATGGCCAGTTTCGCAAAAGAGGGACAAGGGGTATGCGGCGATTCATGTACTGTTGTTCCATTATATAAAGGAAAAGTGGCATTAATATTAAGTGATGGTATGGGAAGTGGTAAGCAAGCAGCTGTTGAGAGCACAATGGCAATACAATTTCTGAAAAAGTTATTGTCCGTTGGTTTTGATATTGATGTGGCAGTGAAGACTGTGAATTCTATGCTATTATTGCGTACTCCTGATGAATCTTTTGTGACGATTGATATGGCGGTGATTGATACTTATTCAGGAGAGACTGAGTTTTTAAAGATTGCATCAGCACCCAGTTTTATCAAGAGAGTGCGGGAAGTTACGACGATCAAGTCCTCTTCTTTGCCAATTGGTATTTTACAACAAATTGAAATTCAGCCGATAAAAGCCATAGTCGTAGATGGAGATTTTATTGTTATGGTTAGTGATGGAATTGTGGATGTTCCTCAAAGCAGCTTAGATAAAGAAAATTGGTTAGCCAATTTTCTACGGCGAGGGGTAAATACGAAACCCCAGGCACTTGCGGAACAAATTCTAGCCCAGGCATTGCTAATGTGTGGAAATCGTGTACATGATGATATGACAGTTATGGTAGCAAAAGTCTCACAGTGTTCTGAGAATGATTAAGATAAAATAACTCAGGTATATCCTGGGTTATTTTTATTGCTATTGCAGGAGAATATAATAAAGCGAGAGAATAAATGTTAAAAATAGAGTAGGCGGTGTGAGCAGGTGGCAATCTCCTTGGAGCAAATGGTTTCCTTAGCAGGGATAGCTGGTGAAGTAATGCTTAAGAATGGTGCAGAGACGTATCGTATTGAAGAAACCATGGATCATATGGCCAAAGCTTGCGGTGCCAGTGCTGTGGAAAGTTTTGTTATTCCTACGGGTGTTTTTTTGACCGTAACGGACGGGGATGGCCGCTCTTTGACGGTCATGCGGCGTGTACATCAGCGTACCATCAATCTTGATCGTATTTCTAAAGTAAATGAGTTATCACGGCGTCTAGTAGACCAACGTCTGGAATATGAAAATGCTAAGGTGATTTTACAAGGTATCAGTAAAGAACGTACTGGTTTTTCATGGCTGCCATCCATGTTGGCCTCAGGGGCTATCGGTGGGGCGACGGCTGTTTTGCAGGATGCTGTTTTTTTTGAGATTGTGGCAGCCTTTGTTGCAGCTATGCTGGTGCGTTATATTGCCCATATTGTCTCTAAATTACGTGGTGTACAGTTTACCTTTGAGTTTCTTGGTGGCATGGTAGTTGCCCTTTGTGGCGTTCTCTTGCATTCCCTATGGCCTTATTTGCGCCCTGATGCTGTAATTATTGGAGGAATTATGCCTTTAGTTCCCGGGGTAGCAATTACAAATGCCATACGTGATGTAATCGCTGGAGATTTGTTAAGCGGATTATCTCGCGGGCTAGAAGCTGCCTTGACATCTGTAGCGGTCGCTATGGGGGTAGTGATTATACTGGCGCTTAGACTATAATGAGGTGACGTGACTCTATGTTGGTATTAAAAATAATGGCAGTACTTTTAATTTCAGTATCAGTGGGTATATTATATCGTATTCCTCGTAAATTATTAGTATATGTTAGCATTGTTGGAATAGTGGCTTGGTTAATTATGTATAATACTATGAGACTTGGTGGAACAGAAATATTAGCTGATTTTCTTGCTAGCATCGCTGTTGGGGTAATGGCAGAAATTTTGGCTCGTATTCTTAAGAAACCGGCCACCATTTTTATCATACCAGGATTTATTCCCTTAGTACCTGGTGGGGATGCTTATATTACTATGCTGCATATGGTGGAAGGGCACTATATAGATGGCGTGGCTAAAGGGATGCAGACAATATTAACAGGTGGAGCTATTGCTTTTGGCATTTTTGTTAGTTCTACTATTTTTCGGTTAGTAAAAAATTATAATTTGGAGAGTAGTTGTCAAGATGCTGGAAAAAATTAGAGCTTGGATCGATAAACATAAGCTGCTGCAGGAAGAGGACAAAATAGTAGTAGCTTGCTCAGGCGGGCCAGATTCCTTGGCGCTATTACATATCCTTGTTAGGTTTCGTTTAGAATATAATATTAGCATTGTGGTTGCTCATGTAGATCATATGCTGCGCGGTGAAGAATCAGCTATGGAGGCGGCTTTTGTCGTGGATTTTTGTGCTAAGCGCAATCTTATATGTTATCATAAAGCAATTAATGTACCCCAGGTTATTAGGGAAACAGGCATGTCAGGTGAAGAGGCTGCTCGGGTTGTACGTTATCAGTATTTGCGTCAAATTACCGAAAAGTTAGGTGGTGCCAAAATTGCCACAGGACATCATCGGGATGATCAAGCGGAAACTGTGTTAATGAATATGCTGCGAGGAGCAGGCAGTGCAGGAATAAGAGGGATACAGCCCATAAATGGTGATGTCATTCGCCCTTTGTTGTCAGTTAGCCGCGCTGAAATTCTTGCTTACTGTGAGAAGGAACAATTAGATCCACGATTTGACAGTTCTAATTCTCAAATAAATTATCTGCGCAATCGTATTCGAATTCGTCTTTTACCTGAGTTGGAAAAACAGTATAATAGTACCGTTAAAGATGCCTTATGTAAGACCGCAATCATTGTAGGCGATGAGCATGATTTTATTCAGAAAGCTGCTAGAAGCGTGTGGTCTCAAGTTATAGAAGAATGTGAGAATTGCTTATTCATTGCTGCAGAACCAATGAAATCTGTACATATTGCTGTTAAACGAGAAATATTTCGTCTGGCAATCGAAAAAAAACAAGGTTCGTTAACAGGAATAAGCTTTTATCATGTGGAAACCTTGATAGAAATGCTTTTTAATGGGCGGGTAGGTAGTGTAATACAATTACCTGGCGGCTTGACAATTAGTAAAAGTTATGATGGACTATACATAGGAGAAAATCCGCTATCTTGGTCAGAAAAGATTGAGTACTCTGGGCAAGAATTGATGGTTCCCGGTAATACTCAGCTTAGTGAATTAGGGATACAGGTTATTGCAGAGATGACGGACACATTTGTTAAAAGTCAGCCTCGGGTGGCCGTTTTTGATGTGGATGATTTGTCATTGCCTTTATTTGTGCGTACACGTCGTATTGGTGACCGTTTTCAGCCTCTCGGTTTTAAGGGGAGTAAAAAAGTGAAGGACTTTTTTATTGATGAAAAAGTTCCTAGGCAAATAAGGGATACTGTTCCAATCATTTGTGATCGCCGAGATATTATCTGGATAGGAGGCTATCGTCAAAGTGAAAATGGCAAAGCTACAGATAAGACCAAAAAATTTTTAGTATTAAAAATTTTAGAAAATGCAATAAAAAAATAATAAAGTATCAGTAAAATGAATTTTTTATTGCGTAATATATATAATAAAACAGGAGGAGCAATAGTGATTAATGACGTAGAAAGAGTGTTACTCAGTGAAAAGCAATTAGCAGAGCGTATATCGGAAATAGGAGCAAAAATTACTGCTGACTATGCGGGCAAAGAAATTCTCATGATTGGGGTGCTCAGGGGAGCTGTATTGTTTATGGCTGATTTAGCCAGAGCTATTAAGGTTCCAGTAGCTATTGACTTTATGGCAGTTTCTAGTTATGGGTCAGGTACCAGCTCAAGTGGCGTGGTAAGAATTTTGAAGGATCTTGATGAAGATGTAGAGGGCAAGCATGTTCTAGTAGTGGAAGATATAATTGATTCAGGCTTGACACTGAATTATTTGGTGGATAATCTTAAATCACGCAAACCAGCCAGCATTAAGATATGTACGCTCCTCAATAAGCCAGAACGACGTAAAGTTGACGTAGATATTTCATATAATGGTTTTACAATACCAGATCATTTTGTTATAGGGTATGGTCTTGATTATGCAGAAAAGTATCGGAATTTACCCTTTATTGGTATCTTAAAACCTGAAATTTACCAAGACTAAGTTTTATTGTTAATTATTAAATTTGGTGGTATAATATTTCTCTATGGAGGCCAAAGGACATGATAATGCCCATGGCAGGAAAGTAACGTTGGTGCTTCAGTGAGAGGAGGGCTACTTTGAATAAATTTTTTCGAAATGTAAGTTTTTATTTGTTGATTATCATCATTGCTATTTCAATAATTGATTATTATTCTTCACGTACAACGAATAAGCAAGAAATTAGCTATACTCAATTTTTACATCAAGTTGACGATCAGAAGGTTCAGAGTGTAACGGTTGTAGATAAAGACATTCGGGGTAAACTGACAGATGGCACGGAGTTCACTACAATCACGCCGAACGATCCTACACTGATCAATACGTTGCGGGAAAAAAATGTAGATATTAAGGCTGAACAGCCACCTCAACCACCGTGGTGGACAACAATTTTTTCTTCTATTTTGCCTATGTTGCTGTTAATAGGGGTATGGTTCTTTATTATGCAACAGACCCAAGGTGGCGGCAATAAGGTGATGTCTTTTGGCAAAAGCCGTGCTAAGCTCCATGGTGAAGATAAAATTAAAGTTACTTTTGGTGATATGGCTGGTGCTGATGAAGCAAAACAGGAATTAGAAGAAGTAGTAGAATTCTTGAAGCATCCTAAGAAATTTAATGATTTGGGAGCACGTATCCCTAAAGGGGTATTGTTATTCGGACCTCCGGGAACAGGTAAAACTCTTTTAGCCCGGGCTGTAGCTGGTGAAGCCGGTGTACCTTTCTTTAGTATCAGCGGCTCTGATTTCGTTGAGATGTTTGTTGGCGTTGGTGCTTCAAGAGTAAGGGATTTATTTGAGCAGGCTAAAAAAAGTGCACCTTGTATTGTGTTTATTGATGAAATTGATGCTGTGGGACGTCAACGGGGGGCAGGCCTTGGTGGTGGCCATGATGAACGGGAACAGACATTAAATCAGCTGTTAGTAGAAATGGATGGATTTGGTGTCAATGAAGGAATTATTATCATTGCTGCTACCAATCGCCCAGATATTCTTGATCCAGCATTACTGCGTCCCGGCCGTTTCGATAGACAGATTGTTGTCGATAAGCCTGATGTTAAAGGACGTCTGGAAATCTTAAAAGTTCATACTAAAGGTAAGCCTGTAGCAAAAGAAGTAAGCCTTGATGTGTTGGCACGTCGTACACCTGGCTTTACAGGTGCGGATTTGAGCAACTTAGTCAATGAAGCTGCCCTTTTGGCGGCACGGCGTAACAAAAAGCGTATTGACATGCCTGAAATGGAAGAGTCTGTTGAGCGTGTTGTTGCTGGGCCAGAAAGAAAAAGTAAGGTTATTAGTGAACGTGAGAAAAAACTTACTGCTTATCATGAAGCAGGTCATGCTTTGGTTGGGATGCTTCTGGATAATACAGATCCTGTACATAAGGTTTCGATTATTCCCCGGGGACGGGCTGGCGGTTATACCTTAATGTTACCAACAGAAGACCGCTATTATGCTACCCGTACAGAGCTTTTAGAACAACTGAGTGTGTTATTAGGCGGTCGTGTAGCCGAGGCTGTGGTTCTTAAGGAAATCAGTACAGGTGCTCAAAATGATTTAGAACGTGCCACTGATTTGTCACGTAAAATGATTACTGAATACGGTATGAGTGAGAATTTAGGACCAATTACTTTTGGGCATAAGCAACAGCAGCAAGTGTTTTTGGGAAGAGATATTTCCCGTGATCGTAATTATGGTGAAGAAGTAGCTTCTGCCATTGATAAAGAGGTACGCAGGTTAATTGATGGTGCTTACAATAAAACAGAAGCAACATTATTAGAGAATATAGATAAGCTTCATTTGATTGCAAATGCTCTGATTGAAAGGGAAACGTTAGAAGCCGCAGACCTGGAAGAACTCTTAGCAAATGGTAAGATTTCTGATAAACCAGCCGAAGAAAAAATAGATTTGAATAAAGAAGACGGAACAGAGGATAGCAACCCGGCAGGACCGAAAGTAGTATATATTTCTCGTTCCTAGTTTTAAAGGACAGGTGGAAACCTGTCCTTTTTCTTATTATGTTAGATAAGACGCGCCAGGATCATAGTATTAACGCTTCGCCATTGGCACTTAACCTTCGCTTATAATAATATGGATCCTGCGCTGAGGTTGATGGTGGTAAGGATGTATCAGTGTTTTTCTTATAATAGGTATTGGTATAGTATGGGTTGTCCGGTATAATAGAATTATCAATTGGAGGTGTTCGCGATGAGTGAAGTATTATTGCAATATACACGAGGCGGTAAGGTGGAGAGTCGGCACTATGCTGATGTGGCCGTTGTAGATGTAACAGGGAAGATGATATGGGAGTTTGGGGATGGTACCAGACCTATGTTCTGGCGGTCTGCTGCGAAACCTTTTCAAGTACTGCCTCTTATTGAACAAGGTGGTATGGATAGATTTGGCTTAACTGAGGAAGAAGTTGCGTTTATGGTATCCTCTCATAGTGGTGAGACGCAGCATGTTAATTTGGCATTTAGTGTCTTAAACAAGATTGGTTTAACAATTGATGCTTTGGCTTGTGGTGCGGCAAAGCCGATGAATAGTAAAATGGCAAAGGAATTAACGGTGCAGCAGCTGCCTTATCAGGTGGTGCACAATGCCTGCTCTGGAAAACACAGTGGTATGCTAGCTCTTGCCCAAATGCTGCAGATTGAACCAGCAGGGTATACGGAATTGAGTCATCCTGTACAACAAATCATGCATCAAGCTGTTGCTAATAGTGCTAACCTGCAAAAGGGAGAAGTAGATACAGGAATTGATGGCTGTGGTGTGCCTGTATTTTATCTGCCTTTGTATAATATGGCATGGGCTTATGCTCGTTTAGCTAAGCCAGAACAAGGTCAATGGGGTGAACGTGAAACTGCCGTAAGAACAATTCGTAATGCTATGCTTGCTCATCCTCAAGTGGTGGCAGGTAGTAAACGTTTTGATACAGTACTTATGAATGTTACGAAAGGTCGTATTTTAGCTAAGATTGGTGCTGAAGCAGTTTATTGTCTTGCATCAGTACCAGATGGAATTGGTGTAAGTTTTAAAATTGATGATGGAAGTTATCGTGCTATTACTCCGGCTGGTATTGCCATATTGAAGAAAATGGATTTACTATCAGCAGCGGAATATCAGACGCTAATCGAATATTTTCCTCCTATATTAAAAAACCATCGTGGCGATATTATCGGCACAGTGGAAGCCGCAATATAAAAAGAAGCAGCAACTTGGTCTTAAGCCAAGCTGTTGCCTCTCTTTATGTAGAGTCTAAGTTTTTATAACAATAAAATTTATAGTTTTGGGAAAAATATGCAGCAGGTCGGTGCGAAGGCACACCAAGAACTCGACCTGCTGCATATTATACTTATATCAAGTTCTTGGTGCGTCTTCGCGACCTTCAAGTTTCAAAATGTTTTATTTTTAAAGGATGTACCTAATGTTTTTCTAGTTCACTACTGCTTTAAAGACTTTGTTCGCTTTTTTCATAGTGAGGTCCTCTATGATGAGGAGCATGACCTAGTTCCTTAAGGTCATTTTGGAAGGTTTCGTCGTTAACTCCCAGCTTATTCGCGACATCAGACCAAGTATTATTTATCTTTTTTAATGATAGGATATTGTTAATTGACTTGTTGGTATTCTTTGATAGTTCACTTGCCATACCAATATCGCGAGGGTGATAGCCTTGGTGGAGTAAGTCAAGGGCAGTTTCTTTCTTTATGCCTGTCTTTTTATTTAGATGAGTAGCTGCTATATCTTGGTGGGTGGTTTTCATCTGTTCTTTAGTAATACCTAAGGTGTCAGCAACATCTTTCCAGGTGTTGGTAGCGGTTTTTTGGCTAATGACATCATTTATGGACTTGTTGCCGGCTTTTGCCAAGAATGCTGCCTTGCCAATATCTCTAAAATCCATACCGTCATTGTGATATTTGAGAATAGTGGCTTGATCAATTCCAAAAGTATCTGAAAATCTTTTGGCTACTTCTTCTGGATTGATTTTCTTTTCTTCTTGTTTTTGATGATATGCGGAAGGCTTTTCTTGTGTTTCGGCCGCTTGCACAATAAAAGGACTAGCAGCACCTGCTATAATAAAAGTACCGGCAACCATAGCGGCAATTGTTTTTCGGTTTACCATTTTCATGGAGATTCCCCCTGTATCTATTGTCAGCCATATTTAGCTGCTAAAATCAGTATACAAGAAGACTATGACAAATATATGACAATAAGAAAGTATATATTCTTTTAGTAATTGTAAGGGAAAAACGAAGTTTTATCTTGCGATGGGAAGGGTAAAGGTAAAGGTGGAACCTTCGTCAATTTTGCTATAGACAGTAATATCACCTTGCATAGCTATTACTAATTTTTTAGTAATAGCTAGACCCAAGCCTGTACCACCGCAATTGCGAGCTCGGGATTTATCTGCTCGATAAAATCGATCCCATATATAGGGTAAATCATCAGGAGATATCCCTTGACCTACATCAGTGATAGAAACTGTTAGGTGATGTTTTATTATTGCTGCACAAATGGTAATTGTAGATTGTTCAGGTGAATAACGAATGGCGTTTGTTATCAGGTTAGTAAATACCTGCTCTAGGCGATCTGCATCACCCCAACCATAGGGGAGATTTTCTGGTATATCCAAATGCAAGGTTAGTTGTTTCGGAAGCAATAAAGGTTCAATTTTGTTGGCTTGTATTTTTAGCCATGCTGGTAAATCAAGCTTTGCACAAACAATGGATAATTCATCTGCTTCTAATTGGGATAAATCAAGTAAATCACGGATTAGGCGGTCTAGGCGCCGGCTTTCTTGTAAGATAGTAGAAATATAGCGTTGCTGTTGTTCTGGTTTAGGGGCTAAACCGTCTAGGATCGTTTCTGATAAGGCTTGTATGGATGTTACTGGTGTTTTTAATTCATGGGATACATTGGCCAAAAAATTACGGCGGTTTTGTTCTATTTGTGTTAATGAATCTGCCATACTATTAAAGGTACGTCCTAAATTGCCAATTTCATTATTGCCGATTGCTGTTGTGCGTCTGTCATAATTACCATTGGCAAAATCTTTGGCGGCTTGGCTAATATTAGCTATCGGTTTGGTAAGGCTGCGGGCAATGAGGAAGCCTGCAATAATCGCTGTGATAATACTGGCTAGCAGAGAATATAGTAAAATCCTTTCTAATGAGGCTAATGTCTTGTTTACCCCCATGATTGGTGCATCCAAAAAGACTACGATAGGAGTGGGAGCTTCAGGGATGGCGAAGGCAACAACTATAGAAGGGTCCCTTCTATAGGCTGGGCGTATCCAGGAATGGGGACTATCCGTAAATAGATCAATATATTCTTGCCGATCTTCTTGAAAACGCCTAGACCAATTATTAGGCGGCTGTCCAGCTAGGACGATACCTTTTTCGTTAATTAGCCAAATTCTTCCTCCAGCAAGTTCACTAATCCTATCCAGAGATTCGTTAGAAGGAATATTGCCAGCCAAGATATTAGGTGTTAACAGCTCAATAACAGCTTGGCCTTTGAATAATAAATCCTGACGTTTGGTATCGATGGCATTGGATCTGACAAGGTAGGACATAAATAAGGTGAGAGTAATGGTGCTGAGCAGGATGATTCCAATATGAGAGAGCAATATTTTGCTAAAAATAGAACGTATCATTTAGGTAGCACCTCAAACTTATAACCTGTACCCCAGACCGTGTGAATATAGATATAATTAGAGTTATGTAGTTTTTGCCGCAGACGTTTGATAGTTGCATCTACTGTGCGGTCATCTCCATCAAAATCATATCCCCAGATATTGGTAAGCAGCTGTTCACGAGAAAAGGCAACATGGGGATGACGAGCCAGAAAGAATAATAACTCAAATTCCTTAGGGGATAAGGAGGCCGTCTGCCCATTACAATCTACTCCTTGGGAGGCCGTGTTTATGGATAGCTCAGCAAAGTCTAGTGTTGTGCCATTTTGATGTAATAAGCCGCTGCGGCGCAGTACAGCTTTAATTCTAGCTACTAGCTCTCTGGGACTGAAGGGCTTAGTAATGTAATCATCCGCACCGAGAGAGAAGCCTGTTATTTTGTCTACCTCAGCACTTTTGGCAGTTAGGAAAATAACGGGGACAGGACGTTGAATCGTTTGACAGAGTTCCCAGCCTGATAGTTTAGGAAGCATAACATCAAGAATTAATAAATCAGGTTGCTGATTTGTTTCAATGGCAAGGGCTGATTCGCCATCTTCTGCGGTATAAATCAGGAAACCTTCTTGCTCTAGGTAGAGTTTTACGACTTCGACAATAGCAGGTTCATCATCTGCTACTAATATTTTTATTGGCATATATATCACCTCTATTTTATATAGTATATCATGAGTATGTTAAGTCAATCATGTAGTATATGTAAAAGAAAGTCAATCCTTTAAAATATGTAAAAATATAGATATTTATTCAAAAATATGAATTTGATATTGACTTTAATAATAAGGATATATAAAATGAATATTAAGAATAATCAAAAAAATGAATAATGTAATCCATATGAGGGATGCGGGAGAGAACTGATTTTCAGTCGCCGAAGGAGCAATAGGCAAAAACTCTCAGGCAGAAGGACCGTATCCTAATGGAACTCTGGAAAGACCGTTATGCGGCACCCAAGGGGTAATCGATTCATCGACATTCTCTCAGGTAAAACAGACAGAGGCCAGCAATTGCTGGCCTTTGTCTGTTTTTTTACGAGTATAGAAAGAAAGTATATAAAAAGGAATAGTTAGGGGGAGTGAAATGATGACTATGGTACGGCAGACACCGCTTTATGAAACACATGTAAGGCATGGCGGCAGGATGGTGGAGTTTGGAGGATGGACCTTACCGGTACAATATTCTGGTATCAAGGAAGAGCATCAGGGCGTGAGAAATAAGGCAGGGTTATTTGATGTATCTCATATGGGCGAAGTTATTGTAAAGGGGCCAGATGCCTTTGGCTTTTTGCAGAAACTAGTTACTAATGATGTATCACGTCTTATGAAAAATCAAGTACAGTATACGCCTATGTGCTACGCTAACGGTGGTACAGTAGATGATCTGCTTATTTATAAGTTTGATGAGCAAGAATATCTATTAGTAATTAATGCTGCTAATATTGAAAAGGATTTAGCGTGGATGCTTGTTAACAGCCAAGAGTTTAATGTGGAATTGGTGAATGTATCGGATAAAACTGCACAGTTGGCTTTGCAAGGGCCCTTAGCAAAAAGTATATTGGAGAAACTTACAGAGACATCTCTTAGTGAGCTAAAGTATTACTGGTTTATGCCAGAAATTATTGTCGCCGGCAAAAAAGTGCTAGTGTCGAGGACTGGATATACGGGAGAAGATGGTTTTGAAATTTATTGTCAGCCTGATGAGGTCTCCTCTATTTGGGAAGCACTTATGGAGGTCGGCAAACCCTTAGGACTATTGCCAGCAGGATTGGGATGTAGGGATACATTACGTTTCGAGGCTTGCTTTCCTTTGTATGGGCACGAATTATCGGCTGATATTTCTCCCTTGGAGGCAGGCCTTGCTCCTTTTGTAAAATTAACTAAAGGATATTTTAATGGTAGTGAAGTGCTAAAAGAACAGCAAGAAAATGGTGTGGTGCGCAAAATTGTTGGATTTGCCTTAACGGAACGAGGAGTAGCTCGTGCACAATATCCAGTTTTATTAGAAGGTTATCCTATTGGTATTGTGACTACTGGTTCTTATTCTCCAACCTTAGATAAAAATTTAGGGCTGGCTTTGATTAAAGCAGAGCATGGGAAATTAGGCCAAAAACTTGAAATTGAAATTCGTGGTAAAAAGGTCTCGGCAGAAATCATTGCAAAACCATTTTATCGAATGACCAAACCGCTTTAAGAATTAAATCTTTATTATTGTGATAGCAAGACAGTGTATGTTTTGGAAGGGAAAAAGCAGGAAGAAGATTGAACCGCAGAGATGCAGAGTACGCTGAAGGGAGTTTTTTACCCTATCGATTTTATCTCTGTATCCTCTGCGTCTCTGCGATTAGAAAAGAGGAGGAAAATAAATATGAATATACCAACAGAATTAAAGTATTCGCAAAATCATGAATGGGTAAAGGTAGATGGGAATCGAGTCATCGTAGGCATTGATGATTATGCTCAATCTCAATTAGGGGATGTGGTTTTTGTTGAATTACCAGAGGTAGATTCAGTTGTTACTTGTGGTGATAGTTTTTCCGTAGTTGAATCGGTAAAGGCCGTATCAGATATATATGCGCCTGTTTCAGGAAAAATTGTCGAGGTAAATGAGGTATTGGTAGATACGCCAGAATGCATGAATCAAGATCCCTATGGCCAAGGATGGATTGCTGTAATTGAATTCACTGACAAATCTGAGCTTGATAACCTCTTAGATAGTGAAGGGTATAGAAAGATGCTAGCCGAGGGGGAAGTTTTATAATGGTCTGGAGTTATTTGCCCCATACTGATCTTGACCGAAAATCCATGCTGGAATGCATAGGTGTTGACTCGGTGGATTCTTTATTTGAAGATATTCCAGCAAAGCTAAGATTTAATAAGGCCCTGAACTTGCCGACTGCATTGCCAGAACAAGAGCTAGTAAAAAAGATGCGTAAAATGGCCAAAAGAAATGCTAACTTACAAGAAAATATTTGTTTTTTAGGTGCCGGGGCCTATGATCATTACATACCTAGCGTGGTGAATCATGTCATTCACCGTTCTGAATTTTACACAGCTTATACTCAATATCAGCCAGAGATATCTCAAGGATATCTGCAAGCCTTATGGGAATATCAGTCGATGATTTGTGAAATTACAGGTATGGAAGTGGCAAATGCTTCGATGTATGACGGAGGTACTGCCGTAACGGAAGCAGCCATGATGGCCTGTGCTGCTTCTGGCAGAACAGAAATCATTATGGCTGAGACTATTCATCCTCATTATCAAGAAATTTTTAAAACCTATGCCTTAGACCGGAATTATACATTTAAAAATGCCGGCTTAAAAAATGGCGTAATGAATATAACTCATCTTGAGGAAGTGGTAGGAAAGGCAACGGCGGCTGTAATTGTTCAATCACCAAATTTCTTTGGTTCTATTGAAGATATAAAACAAATTGCGCAAGTTGCGCATGCACAAGGTGCCTATCTTATTGCTGTCGTAGATCCTATTTCACTAGGAATTTTAGCAAGTCCAGGGTCTTTGGGGGCAGACATTGTTGTGGGTGAGGGGCAAAGCATGGGTGTGCCAATATCCTTTGGCGGGCCCTATCTCGGATTTTTTGCTGCCACAGAAAAATTAATGAGGAAAATGCCAGGACGCATCATTGGTCAGACTACAGATCAAGAAGGCAAACGAGGATTTGTTTTGACGCTGCAGGCTCGGGAACAACATATCCGACGAGAAAAGGCCACCTCCAATATATGTTCTAATGAAGCACTGTGTGCTTTGTCGGCCGCCGTCTACCTAGCTGCTATTGGTAAAGAAGGCTTTCGCCAAGTAGCGGCTCAGTGCCTGCAAAAAGCCCACTATGCCTATGAGGAACTAACAAAGTATGAAGAATGTGAGAAAGTGTTTGCGTCTCCCTTCTTCAAAGAATTTGTTATTCGCCTCAATAAGCCCGTATCTGAAGTTAATGCACGATTATTGGCAAAGGGAATTATCGGAGGGCTAGATCTTAGTAAATATTATACTGATATGAAAAATTGCATGCTGCTTTGCGTAACGGAAAAAAGATCAAAGTCGGACATTGATAGGTTAGTGAGTGAAATGGGGGCAATATTATGAAGAAATGTAAGTCTATTATCTTTGAAATGAGCAAGCCAGGGAGAGTTGCTTTAGATTTACCTGCGTGTGATGTTCCTTGCCGCGAAATGGATAAGATCATTCCTGCGCAGTTTCTAAGAGGTTTGCCAGCTGAATTACCTGAAGTAAGTCAACTAGATTTGATGAGGCATTATACTGCGTTATCTAATAGAAACTTTGGCGTAGATTCCGGATTTTACCCACTGGGATCTTGTACAATGAAATATAACCCTAAGGTTAATGAAGATGTTTCGCAATATGCGGGTTTTGCTGAGCTGCATCCTTTGCAGGAGGCTAAAACAGTTCAAGGAGCTTTAGAATTGCTCTATAATATGGAGCAATATTTAGCAGAAATTTCAGGTATGGATGCCGTTACCATGCAGCCGGTTGCTGGTTCCCATGGTGAATTGACAGGGCTCAAAATAATTAGAGCCTATCACAGGGTAAGAGGTGAGGCAAGAATGAAAGTAATCGTGCCTGACTCTGCTCATGGTACTAATCCTGCAAGTGTTACGGTTTGTGGACTGGAAACAGTGGAGATAAAGTCTAATGATGATGGTTCCATTAATCTTGATGCGCTCAGAGCGGTAGTCGGCCAAGATACTGCGGCTTTAATGCTGACAAATCCTAGTACTTTAGGATTATTTGAGCAAAATATAGAAGAAATTGCAAAAATTGTTCATGATGCTGGTGGACTGCTCTATTATGATGGCGCTAATACCAATGCTATCATGGGAATTGTTCGCCCAGGAGACATGGGTTTTGATGTGGTGCATTTTAATTTACATAAAACCTTTTCTACGCCTCATGGCGGCGGCGGGCCAGGGGCGGGACCTATAGGTGTTAAGCAAGAACTAGTTCCATTTCTGCCGAAACCAGTGGTTACCTTTGATGGCAATCAATTTGATCTGGATGAGAATAGGCCTTTATCTATAGGTAAAGTCCATTCTTTTTATGGAAATTTTGGGATTATTGTTAGGGCTTATGCGTATATACGATCCATGGGTGCTGAAGGTTTGCGGCAAACGAGTGAAGATGCGGTGCTGAATGCAAACTATTGTTTAAGCCAGTTGAAAGAAGACTATTACGCACCCTTTAATCGCTTTTGTATGCATGAATGTGTAATAACATCAAAGAAACAAAAACCATTTGGTGTGCGGACATTGGATATTGCCAAACGTTTATTGGATTATGGATATCATCCACCAACCATATATTTTCCCATGATTGTGGATGAAGCTATGATGATTGAGCCAACGGAAACAGAGAGTAAAGAAACCCTTGATGGATTTATTCAAGTCATGCGGGACATTGCAGCAGAGGCAAGAACAGACGCAGCAAAAATTTTGAATGCACCACAAAATACTGTGGTCAAAAGGCTTGATGAAACGGTGGCGGCTCGTAAGCCGATCGTAAAATGGAAAGTTTAGAAAGCTTAGCGCGCGAGGGGTGGAAGGTCAGAAAAGACAATTTCCCGCCGGATATCTATTTTTCTTACCCGCTGAAAACCCAGGCTGTCAGTGTAACGGGGGATCATTGTAAGCTGAATTGTGGCCATTGCGGCGGCCATTATTTAAAAAACATGAAACCACTAGCAGATATCTCTGCTGATGATAAACTTCATGCACAGAGTTTTTTAATTAGCGGTGGCTGTACGGCCGAGGGAAAGGTACCTATAGGAGAACATATAACAGAGCTTGCAGCATTGAAAGAAGATAAACGGTTTAATTTGCATGTGGGGCTTGTAAATGAGGAGGATATGAAAGGAATAGCAAAAATAGCTGATAAAATATCTTTTGATTTTGTTGGAGATGATGACACTATTCATGAGGTCTTTGGACTGCAGCGTACGGTAAGAGATTATGCTGATTCTTATGAGAGACTGCGCAAGGAATGTAAGGTAATACCACATATTTGTATTGGTCTTCATGGAGGGGAAATCAGGGGAGAGTATAATGCTCTGGAACTGCTCTATGACTTAGGAGCGGATGGACTTACTTTTATTATTTTCACGCCAACTAGGGAAACGAGATATGCAAATCGTCAGCCTCCTGCGATAAAAGATGTTTTAGAAATTATTGTTACGGCCAGAAAGAGATTCCCGCAGGTACCAATTCATCTTGGTTGTATGAGACCAGGTGGCAGGTATCGGAGGGAACTAGATCCATGGGCTGTTCGTGCCGGTGTTAACAGTATCGTTACACCTACCTTGGATGCAGTACGTTTAGCTGCAAGTTTGAGACTCCTTCCAGTTAAGAGAGAGGAGTGTTGTGCACTATGAATCAATGGAAAATTTCGGCGGGGACTGCTTGCGTGCTAGGGAAAAAAATCATAAAAAGTGATGTTTTGCCAACAACTGCCTATATCATGCTGGGAGAAAAATGCAGAAATAACTGCCAGTTTTGTGCTCAATCCCAGGGTAGTGCAGCAAAAAAACATTTCTTATCTCGCGTCACTTGGCCTGCATTTGATGCAGACGAAGTGGCAGCAAGTCTTTTAACAGCCTATGCTAAAGGTGATATTAAACGCATTTGCCTGCAAGTTGTTAATAGTAACGATAGCTGGGAGAATACGGTTTATTCTCTGAAAAAATTGAAAAAAAATGAGGCACCCGTATGTGTATCAAGTCATTTTGAACATGTAAATCAAGCTAAGGAATTGATTGCAGCAGGTGCCGAAAAGGTATGTATTGCTCTCGATGGTGCGACTTCGGATATCTATGGTGAAGCTAAGGGGGAAGATTGGGAACAAAGATGGTCATTATTGATAGAATGTGCGGCAGCTTTACCAGGTAAAATAACCACGCATTTAATTGTTGGACTTGGTGAAACAGAAGAAGAAATGGTAAATAGGCTTGCTGAATGCCTAAAAAGAGGTATTGATGTAGGTTTGTTCGCCTTTACGCCCATTTCTGGAACGGCTTGGGCTGATCGTATGCCTCCGGCTATCGATCACTATCGACGAGTGCAAATTGCATATCAAGTAATACAAAAGGGCTATGAAGCAAATGTTATGCAATACAGCAACGGCAGGATCACCGCCTATAATGTACCTGAATTACATAGGCTGCTAGCTGATGGTAAAGCTTTCGAGACAAGGGGCTGTCCTGATTGTAATCGACCTTTTTACAATGAAAGTCCGAGAGGGGTAATGTATAACTATCCCCGGACACTCACCATGCATGAAGTAGAACAGGCAATACAGGAGAGTATGTTATAGGAGGCAGGTCATATGATGTGGAGAGTTGTCAATACTGGCATAAACCATGCTGCCATGAACATGGCGGTTGATGAAGCAATCATGCTGGCACACAGTATGGGAGAAGTTCCTCCGACCTTGCGGTTTTATGGCTGGAAGCCTGCAGCGGTAAGTTTAGGATATTTCCAGCGAGAAACTGAGATTGATAGGAATGAATGCGAACGGCTTGGTATTGATATTGTAAGAAGATTGACTGGCGGGCGGGCAGTATTGCATGAAGCAGAGCTGACATATAGTATAGTTATCCAAGAAAAGGAGCCATCTATTCCTTCAACCATCTCTGCGTCTTATCGATTTTTTAGTAAGGGGCTGCTGGCGGGCTTAAAACAACTTGGTATTAATGCTCAGATGAGCATGCCTCGAGAAATTTATAGTCAATCTAGGCCACAAAAACAATATATATCATCGGCAGCTTGTTTTGATGCTCCTGCTCACTACGAGATTACTTATGAAGGACGTAAATTAGTTGGTAGCGCCCAGGTACGTAAACATGGTGTGATACTCCAGCATGGCTCTATATTGCTGTCGTTTTATCCTGAGAGAATGGCTGCAGTATTAGGTTTTGATGCTCTGGAAAAGAGACAAAAAATGGTTGAAATATTAACTCGTCGCGCCACATCCATGGAAGAAATAATGGGGCGGAGTGTAAGTTGGCAGGAAGTATATGATGCTATGCTGGGGACTTTTGGTTCTGTTATTGGAGTTGAGCTGCAGCAAGGCAGCCTAATAGAAAAAGAGGTTGAGACCAGTAAGCAGCTTGCTGCATTAAAATATAACCAATCAAGCTGGAATAGGGTACGTCAGAAGGAGGAGCAACATGGAATATGATTATGATATAGCAGTTATTGGCGGCGGTCCTGGTGGCTATGTTGCTGCTATTCGTGCCGCTCAGCTGGGAGCAAAGGTTCTTTTAATTGAAAAAGAACAACTGGGTGGTATATGTTTACAGCGTGGCTGCATTCCAACTAAGACATTACTGAAAAGTGCAGAAAAATGGCGAGAATTACTGCATTGCAGTGATTTTGGTCTTCATGCCGAAAATATTAGTTTTGATTATAGTTCTATTAAGGAACGGATGCATCAGGTAGTCCAGCAGCTGCAAAAAGGTGTTTATCAACTCGTGAAGAGCCAAGGGATTGATCTTCAATCGGGAACAGCTGTAGTAATGGAAGACAATAAAATCAAAATAAGCTGCTCCTCCTCTGAGGAACAGTACAGTGCTCGTCGCATTGTCTTGGCAACAGGATCGCGCCCGATGAAATTACCAGTACTAGGAGGAGATTTGCCTGGCGTAATAAACAGCGATGCTTTATTATTGATGTCTACTATTCCTGAAAGTTTGGTGATTGTTGGTGCAGGGGCAGTAGGAATTGAATTTGCCGCCATTATGCAGACTTTAGGCTGTCAGGTGACGGTTGTTGAATATATGCCAACTATTTTACCCAGTGCTGATCATGAAATAGTCAAACGTATGGGATTACTGTTACGAAAACAAGGGATAAAAATGCTAACTAATACCAGAGTAATAAGTATTAAAGAAGACAAGGCGGGACTTCTTATTCGCGTAGCTGATAGTAAAGGAGAACAGGAAATCAAAGCAGAAAAACTATTAGCAGCTATAGGGCGTGAGCCTGTTGTTTCAGGATTAGGATTAGACTCTGTTGGGATTAAGTATGACACAAAAGGGATTTATGTAAATGAGAAAATGGAGACAAACGTTGCAGGAATCTATGCAATTGGTGATGTTACAGGCCACCATATGCTAGCTCATGTTGCATCTTCTGAAGGAATGGTAGCAGCTGAAAATGCCTTAGACGGTAATAGCGTAATGGATTATCGTGCTGTACCATCCTGTGTTTTTACTACTCCGGAAATGGCTATGGTAGGGCTGACAGAGCAAGAAGCAACTATGCAGTTTGCTGGTATTAAGGTTAGTAAATTTAATTTTGCAGCTAATGGTAAGTCTATTTCCATGGGAGAAATGGATGGATTAGTCAAAATCGTTACGGATGCTTCTAATGGTAAAGTTTTAGGAATGCATATTTTAGGATCTCATGCCAGTGATCTGATTATGGAAGGGACGCTGGCAATTCGCAATGACCTTGCGGCAAAAGATATTGCGCAAACCATACATCCCCATCCTAGTTTGTCTGAAACTATCATGGAGTGTTCCCATGGTATCGATAGTGAAATCGTTCATCAAGTAAAAGGTAAATAAGGGACAGCATTTTTCGTAATGTATAAAAAAATGCTGATCTATTAGTTTTGGGGATGAAGTGCGCTGAGGGGGATTTTTTACCCTGTCTATCTTTTCTCTGTGTCCTCTGCGCCTCTGTGGTTAAAAAGGGATGTATTTAATAATTTTGATGCTTTTAGTGCACTTCCAGATGGGAAATGATAGTATGATACTAGGTTGACAGGAGGTTAACTTGAAGATTATTATTTAGTAAACATGATGATAAGGGGAGTGTATGGTGCGTACTAGCATTTTAAATATGTTGCGTAATTATTCAAATGAATATTTATCAGGTGAAGAGATTAGCAGACAACTAGCAGTTTCTAGAACCGCTATCTGGAAACATATACAAGCGCTTAAACAAGCGGGGTATGAAATTGAAGCTCACCCTCGCCAAGGATATAGGTTAAAGGGTGTGCCTGATCGTTTATTGCCTGATGAAATTCGTGATCATTTACATACTGCTATATTAGGGCAGCAAGAAATATATTATTATAATGATATTGGTTCTACTAACAATGAAGCTAAGAAACAAGCAAATTTAGGGTGCCATGAAGGGGCAATTGTTTTATCTGAGATGCAAAATAGCGGACGGGGCAGAATCTCCCGCAGCTGGTTTTCTCCTGCTGGTAAAGGTATCTGGTTATCTTTGGTACTACGGCCGCCTTTTCATCCTTATGATGCACCCAAGTGCACCTTGATGGCTGCAGTGGCTGTAACCAAGGCGATTAGAAGAGTTACTCAGGTAAAATGTGGTATTAAGTGGCCGAATGATATTTTATATGAAGGGAAGAAACTTGTAGGTATTTTAACAGAAATGAATGCTGAAATGGATGTCATCAATTATATTGTCATTGGTATGGGGATCAATGTAAATATTGAACGGCAAGAATTTCCTGAGGAACTTAAAAAAATAGCTACTTCCCTTTCTTTAGCATCTGGACAGTTGGTAGCTAGATTATCTTTATTGCAGGAGATTTTGATCGAATTGGAAAGGGAATATAATAATGTAATCCAGCATGGTTTCTCTCCAGTATTGGATGACTGGCGTGAACTTTCCGTTACTTTGGGGCAGACAGTGGATGTCTTGGGAGGAAGTAAACAGTTTAGCGGTCTGGCAGTAGATATTGATAATGATGGAGCGCTGCTGGTACAAACTAAAGACGGAATAGAAAAGATTATTGCTGGTGATGTTTCTATTCGTCCTCAAGCATAAAAAAACTTGTTTTAGTAGAATGTAACTTCATCTGAATATTAGCCGTACTTATACCAGAACTTAATTGCTCTAAGACTCCCATTTTAGAAGATGGGAGTCTTAGAGCAAACTTGGTTATCGGATAAATAAGTTGCGTGGATGTTGGTATACTAAGTCAATATTGAATTCTTTTCTGCCTTCTATATGTTGACAGGATGACTAACTGTTTATATACTGTCATGTGTGGGTTTTATATTGATTTTTACATAAAATTACAACAGGAGGCTCAATTTTATGCTGTTAGTGTTTGATATAGGCAATACCAATATAGTACTTGGAGCATATGAAGGCGAAGAATTATTACAACATTGGCGGGTATCAACAGATAGACAAAAAACAGGTGATGAGTATGGAATATTAATTAATAATCTTTTTACTTATGGCGGGCTTAGTATTAAAGATATTTCTGCAGTGATTATTTCTTCTGTTGTGCCACCTCTTGTTGTTCCTTTAGTTAGAATGTGCCAGCGGTATTTTAAGGTGGAGCCTCTAGTAGTAGGACCCGGAATTAAAACTGGTATTTTTATAAAATATGAAAATCCTCGGGAAGTGGGAGCTGACCGTATTGTAAATGCAGTTGCGGCACATCATAAATATAGCGGTCCGCTAATTATTGTTGACTTTGGTACAGCCACCACCTTTTGTGCAATTGGAGAGAATGGAGATTATTTAGGTGGCGCTATCGCCCCAGGTATTGGTATTTCCACCGAAGCATTATTCCAAAGAGCTGCTAAGCTGCCACGGATTGAATTAGTTAAACCCAAAAATGTCATCTGTCGTAATACCGTTACCAGTATGCAGTCAGGGATTATTTATGGATTTGTTGGACAGGTAGATGGCATTGTTAGTCGTATGAAAGAGGAAATGGATCAAGAGGCTTATGTCATTGCGACGGGCGGCTTGGCAAATTTAATTGCGCAAGAAACTTCGGCTATTAATGCGGTAGAACATTTCTTAACATTAGAAGGTTTAAGAATTATTTACGATCTTAATCAGCAATAGAACTGATGATAGGTACTTGGTACTTGTGAGAGATACTTGGTTTGCAACCAGGTGACGAGTATTAAGTACCGATTTGAAAGTATATGGCTTTCAAAATTACATAATTCTAGCTAAGGCTGATTGCTAAACAGGTGAGGCAGCGTGTTTCTTATTATACTAAAAAGTATATGTTTTTGTAAAAGGAAGCAATGAAAGAGTGACTTAACCATAGAGGCACAGAGTATGGTGAGGGGTATTTTCTAACCCTATCTATTTTTTCTCTGTGTTCTCTGCATCTCTGTGGTTAAAAAGATGTATCGGAATAATCAATAGTCTATAGGAAATTAGTGCTGGAGATCTTAATTAAGGAGCGATTATAGTGAAAATTGGTGATATTAAACTAGACAATCCTGTATTTCTAGCCCCGATGGCTGGTGTTACTGATTTGCCTTTTCGACTATTAGCCAAAGAAATGGGTTGTGGATTGGTATATTCCGAAATGGTCAGTGATAAAGGTTTGTTATATGAAAATTGCCATACGCTTAACATGCTCCAAATTGATAAACGTGAAAGACCCATAGCCATACAGATTTTTGGCTCGGACCCTGAAAGTATGGAAAAAGCAGCTATACATGTTGAAGAATCGGGTGCTGATATCATTGATATTAATATGGGATGTCCAACCCCGAAAATAATTAAAAATGGCAGCGGGTCTGCGCTAATGTGCCAGCCAGATATAGCGTATCAAATCATGGCTAGAGTAGTAAAAGCTGTACATGTGCCAGTAACAGTTAAAATTCGTAAAGGTTGGAATGATGCATCAGTCAATGCGGTGGAGATAGCCAAGTTGGCTGAAAAAGCTGGCATTGCTGCTATTGCTGTGCATGGACGCACGAGAGAACAATTTTATGCTGGTAAGGCTGATTGGAATATTATCCGCCAGGTTAAAGAGAGTGTGGGGATACCTGTAATTGGTAATGGTGATATTCGTACTCCTTATGATGCGGAAAATATGATGTCTAGAACAGGGTGTGATGCCATTATGGTAGGTAGAGGAGCACAAGGGAATCCTTGGATTTTTCGTCAAATCACACATTATTTAACCACAGGAGAAATTTTATCACCACCAATGATTGATGAACGTCTTACCATATTACTCAGACATTTAGATATGTTGGTGGAGCATAAAGGTGAGTATGTAGGTGTTAGAGAAATGCGCTGTCATGGAGCATGGTACACAAAAGGCTTGCCCAACTCTGCAGAGATGCGTATGAGGATGAATCAAGCTGTATGCAAAGAAGAGTTTATAGCTGTGTTGAAACAATTTTAATAAGATATAATGTTTTATATTTGTTAAATTTAAAAAAAAATGCTAAAATATGTATGTGCACAACCTTGTGCACATATACTATATTAGGTTATAAATACAACAATTAATTTTGCAGGAATTATATTGCTATGTAACATAGGAGAGGATAAGAGATGCTATTACGGATTGGTGAAAAGATCATAAACCGAGAAAAGATCAATCAGATAATAGATGAAATGCTAACTCTTCGCAGCCAAGGCTTTTCGCAACAAGAGGTAGCTAACCGTGTTGGTATAGACCGGACCGTTATTTCTAAACTAGAAACTCTAGGAGAAGTTCGTAAAGGTGGTCGAGTAGCCTTAGTCGGGTTTCCCATCGAGAATTGTGATGAGCTAAGAATTATGGCTAGACAGGAAGGTATTGATTATTCTTTACTACTATCCGAACAGGAACGCTGGGATTTTGTGCAAAATAAAACCGGCGTTGGTCTCTTTAATACGATTATGGAGATTATTGCTACGCTGCGTAATTATGATATTGTTATCATATTGGGATCAAATCTAAGAATTAAATTAATGGAAACACTTTTAGATAAAGAAGTTATTGGTGTACAAATTGGAGAATCGCCTATTGCCGATAATAAATATGTGGATCCAGAGAGTATAAGAAGTATTGTACGGCAGTTGTTTGGCTAATAGGGGGCATAACAGAGTATGAAGCGAGTTGTCAGTATAAGTTTAGGATCATCAAAACGTGATCACCGGGCTGTGGCAGAGTTTGGTGGGCAATCTTTCTGTATCGAACGAATCGGTACAGATGGCGACAAGGAGAAAGCCATACAACTCATTGGTGAACTTGATGGTAAAGTGGATGCTTTTGGTATGGGGGGGACAGACCTATACATATATGCGGGAAATAAACGATATACTTTTAAAGAATCAGCCCGAATTGCTGCGGCGGCTAATTATACGCCGATTGTTGATGGTAGTGGTGTAAAGAATACTCTGGAGCGGAGGGTCGTGCAGTATTTAAGGGAAAAGGAAGGTTTAATATTTAAAGATAAGCAGATATTAGTAGTTTGTGCTGTAGATCGATTTGGCTTAGCGGAGGAATTGGTTGCTGCAGGCAGTCAAGCTGTATTTGGAGATTTATTATTTGGTTTAGGACTGCCTATTCCAATTCGAAGTTTGCGTACCTTGGCAATGTTGGCACGAATTATTGCGCCTGTTATCACTAGGTTGCCTATTCAGATGTTTTATCCTACAGGTGAGAATCAAACACGAAATATTCCACGCTTTAGTCAATACTTTCAGCAAGCAGAGATCATTGCGGGAGATTTTCATTTTATTCGTAGGTATATGCCAGCCAGATTGGATGGTAAGTCAATTATTACCAATACGGTGACCCAATATGATGAGGCTTTGCTTAAAGAACGGGGCGTGAGAACGTTGATTACGACAACACCGGAAATTGGTGGTCGTTCTTTGGGTACTAATGTATTAGAAGCTGTGTTAGTAACATTGCTAGGTAAGCGCCCGGAAGTGATTACAGCATTAGATTATGGACGTATTTTAGATGAAATAGATATTCGACCGCGAGTTAGGCGATTTTCTAAGTGAAAGGGGAGCATTTGTGTGGAAAAATTTGCATTTATCGTACATCCGTTTATTGCGAAAGATGTTAGTCGTAAATTTTCATTTACTAAAAGTTGGCCAGATGGTTTGGTTGAAGGGGTACTAAAATATATTCCTCCGTTTAAGACTTCACATATCACTGGTGTACAGTCAACCTTATCACAAGGTGAGGGATGGTTTGTTACTTGCCCATTAACATCGCGGCAAATGATCGAAATGCCTGAACATTATGTAGTGCAAAAGATTATCAAAGCAGGGAAAGTAGCTGAAAAATTAGGTGCGAAAATCGTCGGGCTAGGTGCGTTTACCTCTGTTGTGGGTGATGCGGGTGTTACCATTGCTAAGAATCTAAATATTGCTGTAACCACTGGCAATAGTTATACAGTTGCGACTGCTCTTGAGGGTACGCGGCAGGCGGCGAAAATAATGGGTATTGATTTAGAACGAGCCAATGTATTGATTTTAGGAGCTACTGGTTCCATTGGTGCGGCTTGCGCACAAATATTAGCAAGGGAAGTGCGGTATTTAACATTAGCGGCGCGTAATGAAGAGAAGTTGGAAAAACTTGCTGAACAGATTTTGAAAAAAACAGGATTAGCTGTTAAAGTAACTGCAAATACTAAGTCTGCTTTGAAATCAGCTGACATTATTATTGCTGTAACTAGTGCCGTAGATAGTATTATTGAGCCTGAAGATTTAAAATCAGGAGCGATTGTATGTGATGTGGCGAGACCGCGGAATGTTTCCCGACGTGTGGCTGAAATGCGCAAGGATATACTGGTGATCGAAGGTGGTGTAGTTGAGGTTCCAGGTGATGTTGATTTTGGGTTGAATTTTGGCTTTCCTGAAGGTACGGCTTATGCCTGCATAGCTGAAACTATGATTTTGTCTTTAGAGCAGCGATATGAGAATTTTTCATTAGGTCGAGATTTAACTGTGAAGCAGGTTGAAACAATTGAGAAATTAGCCCACAAACACGGCTTCAAACTGGCAGGCTTTCGTAGTTTTGAAAAGGCGATTACAGCAGATGAAATTGCAGCTATTAAAGCAAATGCACTTGTTAACAATCAAATGCAGAAGAGAGGAATTGGTTAGAAAACATTGACAAATACGATGTTTATACCTATAATTAATTGCATATTAAGTTGGGTTTCTAACCTGCTGCCAAAAGTGTCAAGTTATCCACTTGACACTATTTATATTGTCTTATTGATCAATATTTAATTACTGTAGTTTTTTTGATTTTTTTGTAGCAAAAGGGACTAACATAGAATAAAATAATAGAAATCGTTAGGAATCAACATTAAAGGAGAGCAGAAAGCATGGCTGAAAAGCAATTTATTCTCACTGCTGAAGGATTAAAGAAGATAGAGCAGAAATTTGAATACCTAAAATCAGTGCGTCGTCGAGAAGTAGCTGAAAGAATTAAACAAGCAATTGAATTTGGTGACATTAGTGAAAACTCCGAATATGAAGATGCCAAAAATGAACAAGCTTTTATTGAAGGTGAAATTATAACATTAGAAAAAATGCTCCGAAACAGTAAAGTGATTGATGAACATGAGATCAAAACAGATGTAGTGTCCATTGGTGTTACTGTTGTCTTAAAAGACTTGGAGTTTGGTGATGAATTTGAATATACTCTAGTTGGCTCGGCAGAAGCTGATCCAGTTGAATTGAAAATTTCTAATGAATCACCCGTCGGTCAGGCTATTTTAGGTCAAAAGATAGGTAGCATTGTTGAGGTAAATGTGCCTGCTGGTATTTTAAAGTATGAAGTAATTGATATTAAACGTAATTCATAAATTTTTCTTCTTTTTAAAATGCCAAAATGGACGAGTTAGGGGAGAAAACAGAGGATGACAGAAGTGAAAAATCAAGAAAACCAAAAAAATGAAGATATAAATGAACTTATGCGAGTTCGTCGGGAAAAAATGACAGCATTTGAAGAGCAAGGGATTGAACCTTTTGCTCGTAAATATGATGTAACAATTCATGCCAATAAAGTACTTAGCAATTTTGAAACTTTAGAAGGTCAAACGGTAAGAATTGCTGGTCGCATTATGGCAATACGTGGCCATGGTAAAGCTAGTTTTGTTCATTTAATGGACATGTCTGGTAAGGTACAGGCGTATTTTCGTCAAGATGCTATAGGCGAAGTAGAATATGAGAAATTCAAGCTCCTTGATATTGGTGATATTATTGGTATCGAGGGTGTTGTTTTTAGAACTCAGCGTGGAGAAATAAGCTTAAAAACAAGTAGTTTTGAAATTTTGGCTAAGTCTCTAAGGCCGCTTCCTGAAAAATGGCATGGTTTAAAGGATGTAGAAACTCGGTATCGTCAACGCTATCTTGATCTGATTGTGAATCCAGAGGTTAAAAATACTTTTGTGACACGCAGTAAAATTATTAAGTCCTTACGGAGTATATTAGATCAACGTGATTACCTGGAAGTGGAAACACCAATGATGCATCCCATTGCAGGTGGTGCAGCCGCTCGTCCTTTTACCACCCATCATAATGCATTAGATATGAATTTATATATGAGAATTGCACCCGAGTTATATCTTAAGCGTTTAATTGTTGGTGGCTTTGAAAGAGTGTACGAAGTTGGACGTGTTTTTAGAAATGAAGGCATATCTGTTAGACATAATCCTGAGTTTACAATAGTAGAGTTATATCAAGCTTACTCTGATTATCAAGATTTGATGCGTTTGACGGAAGATATTGTATCAGGTATAGCATTAGAAGTGCTAGGTACAAATCAAATTACTTATCAAGGACAAGAAATTAATCTTGCACCACCTTGGAATCGAATGACTATGCCAGAGGCAGTTGCAAAATATACAGGCGTTAATTTCAATACTGTCAAAACAATTGAAGAAGCCAGAAATATTGCTGATCAGTTAGGCGTTAAATATGAAAAGAAACATGGCATTGGTGGCATTTTAAACAATGTCTTTGAAGAGAAGGTAGAAGAACATTTAATTCAGCCTACGTTTATTATTGGTCACCCTACCGAAATTTCTCCGTTGGCTAAACGTAATAAAGAAAATCCCGAAATTACGGATCGCTTTGAAGTTTTCATCTTTGCACGAGAATTGGCAAATGGTTTTTCTGAGTTGAATGATCCTATTGATCAAGAAGGGCGCTTTGCTTCTCAAGTGGAACAACGTGAATCAGGTGATGATGAGGCTCATATGATGGATCATGATTATGTAAATGCCTTAGAATACGGATTGCCACCAACGGGGGGGCTGGGCATTGGCATTGATCGTTTAGTGATGCTGCTTACAGATAGTTCTTCCATTCGAGATGTTCTTCTTTTTCCTCATATGCGGCATAAAGAATAAAAGTAGTAATGTAAGCAAAAGACGAGCTGATAGCTCGCCTTTTGCTTACTATAAAAAATGTATAGCCTTTTTATGAAGTTCACCCGAAAGACTAGAAAAAGATATTGACAATAATATTAGAGGATGTTAAAATAATATTCGCACTAGAGAAACATGTCAGTTATTGGAACGCTAAGAGCAAAACAATGTGTTGACATGTTGTTGAAAGTGTGATAGTATATATAAATGTCGGTGGTCGCAAAACCTCGATGTGTTCCTTGAAAACTAAACAATGTAAGTAAGGTTAAAATAAGCCAGATGTGCGGTACTCGTTTGAGTACAAAACAAAGTTGGTCCGCGCAAGCGAGATCAACAACAAGCAAGTTTTTTAAAAGAGCCATCAAGGTTCTTCATAATATAACTTTTATGGAGAGTTTGATCCTGGCTCAGGACGAACGCTGGCGGCGTGCCTAACACATGCAAGTCGAACGGTCTGATGCTCAACACTGAATTTTTAGCAGTGTAGCAAGCGTCAAGCGCGAAAGAAGAGAGCG
>Ga0316613_10000245_pt1 | contig 56878 bp, 44 predicted proteins | sample OWC_soil_day10_C_2_FD_207647 | JGI IMG/M metagenome (GOLD analysis project Ga0316613, IMG submission 207647) | Wetland soil microbial communities from Old Woman Creek delta, Ohio, United States - OWC_soil_day10_CT_b | ecosystem: Environmental > Terrestrial > Soil > Wetlands | place: USA: Ohio...
ATATATATAATAAACGTTTATATATTGATGATAAATTTTAGGACACTTTAAAGAGGTGAAAAATGAGTAGTAAAACATTTTATTATGCAAGAGTAAGTTCCAACACTCAGAATGAAGATCGGCAAATACAAGCATTTAAATCAATAGGTGCAGACGATAGGGATATTATAGTTGATAAGGAAAGCGGTAAAGATTTAAATCGATATGGATATATGGCATTAAGAAATACGATGTTAAGAGATGGAGATACATTAATCATTACTGAATTAGATCGCTTGAGCCGGCGAAAGGCTGATATTAAGAATGAACTTGAATATTTTAAGAAAAACAACATCCGCCTGAAGATATTGAACATCCCTACAACTATGGTTGACTTTCCAGAAGAACAGTCTTGGATTCAAGATATGGTAAATAACATTGTCATAGAAGTTATGGGATCAATTGCAGAAGATGAACGTAACCGCATCAGGAAACGTCAGGAGGAAGGACTAACTGCCGCAAGAGCAAAGGGCGTAAAACTAGGTCGCCCTAAAGTAGAAATACCTTCAAATTGGGAATCAACCATTGAAAGATGGAAAAATGGTGACATTAAGGCTGTGGAGGCAATGAAGTTAACGGGAATTAAGAAAAATACTTTTTATAAATTAGTAAAAAACTTTAAATCAAATAATAACTAGAGGAGAAAATGATTATGGATATAGGTGTTGCAACAATAATATCTTCCGGAATAGCAGCTATAACTTCAATTTTTGCAACAATTTTTGCATGGCGTTCATTTAAAATTACCAAGCAAGGTAATGAACAAAATTTAGCTGTAAATAAAGAAATTACAAATAATGTTCAAAAAGCAGAGGATAAAAGAACAGAAGCACAGATAGACGCTAATATTACTTGGAGTGCTTGTATAGAGTGGATTCAAAATGTAAGAAGAGTAACAGCTGAATTTATTACAGCTTATTATAAATTTATTCATACTGAAGATAATGATAATATAGAACAAAATAAAAATTTGGAATTAATACAAGAAAAAAAAGCTTTATTAATTTTATATTTTGGACCTGATAGCAATAATGAAAGTAATAAAAAAGCTCAAGATATCTGCGATAGGACAACAAATAATGGAAAAAATGAAATTATTGTCAATTTAATAAATGAAATTTGCAATCAATTATCTGTTTATTTTACAAATAAACATGAACATATGAAATACTGTGATTGTTTGAATAAATGTTATAGCTGTGAAAACACAGAAAATGAAAAAAAATATTCATGTGAAAAACCTCCTTATGAAGGTTATTCAATTAATTTTACTGAGGAGGATTGTATAGCATTTCAAAAGGATTCTCAAGAAAAGAAAGAAATGTATTTACAACAGATGCAAAGATTACATAATAATATTGGTTTATTTACAGAAGCTATGCGAATTTATTTAAAAATAGAATGGAATCATGCAAAAAAAAGAGAAAAATAATATGTTATCTTTATTTGTTCATATATAGAGTCTTTTAGTTAAAGTTTAAACAGCTGCCTAACAAAGGTAGCTGTTTTAATTTTTCAGCAGTAAAATCGCTTGACTTTTGTAGTAAGATGTTATAATATGTAGCATATAAATACATATTACATGCTGTAACTTGTTATTACAAATAAAAATTTCAATTATAAGGAGGGGTTTTTATGGCTAAAGTGATTGCAATTGCAAATCAAAAAGGAGGAGCCACTAAAACAACAACGGCCATAGCATTAGCCGCAGGGCTGCAGATTAGAAATAAAAAAACATTACTCATCGACACTGATCCGCAGTGTAATGCAAGCGATACCTATCAAGCTCAGATAGAGGGAGTAGCAACTTTATATGATTTGCTTTCTCAGGGTGAACCAGTTAAAAATACTATTCAGCACACAGACATAGGTGATATTATTCCTTGTGATCCTTTATTAAGTGAATCAGAAAAAATTTTAAGTAAAACAGGAAAAGAACATATTTTAAAAAAAGCAGTAACACCAATTTGCAATGAGTATGACTATATCATAATAGATACACCTCCTGCGCTAGGGGTATTATTACTGAACGCCTTAACGTTTGCGAATACAGTAATTGTTCCCATCACAGCTGAAAGATACAGTTTACAAGGGCTTTCACAGTTTAAAGAAACTATTAATGCAGCACAAGAATATACAAATCCAAGCTTAACCATTTCAGGTCTATTATTAACCAGATATAATGGTAGAACAAATCTAAGTAAAGAAGTGGCTGAAGGAATGCCACTTATTGCAAATCAGCTAAATACAATAGTATTTGATACACAAATTAGAGAAAGTGTAGCAACAAAAGAAGCACAAGCGTTAAGAAAAAGCCTTTATGCTCACGCTGCTTCCAGTACTACAGCAAAAGATTATTTAGCATTTGTAGATGAATTAATAAAGAGAGGTATATAAATATGGCAAAAAATAAAAATTCATTTGATGTGGCTGCAGGTCTTTTTCAGACAGAAGAGGTAACTTCTTCCAAAATTACCACGGGCATAGAGGAGCAGAGAGCACCCACTACACAGCTCACCGGAACTCAAGGACGTAAGGGAGCTAAACTACGAAGGATGAATATTCCGGTAACAGATGAAGAATATGAGGCGATAAGGAGAGGGAGCCGAGCTGCCGGTATGACATATGGTGAATACGTTCATGCTGCAGTTTTATTCTATCAAGCTAATGGTGACGATAAACTATAATAAGTGTAGTTTCAATATGTAGCATGAAGTAATAATATGAAATAAGTTGTAATAATAGCAAAACTAATTATTAGAGTAGTAATGGTAGTACTTATACCTGGTAAGATTTAGTGACTTGTACAGCAGAAGGGGACAAACCTGCCTATTCCAATAGAGAAGAATGGGAAAAAGAACAATTAGAGGATCTTGAACAGACCGAGGAAATAGTTACTGATTTCCAGGATCAAATAAAAGACTATTGGAATGATTTCTTGCAGTTCGCAAATGGAGAAACAGACACGATGGAGGAAGAATTTGAAAAGGTTTTAAATTGGTGTAAGGAAAGGAAGAATATGATAGAAGAGTAGCAACTCCAAATAATATAAAGGATAAAAGTAATAATATGTAGCAATAAAAAGCAACATGTAATACTATGTTATAGGATGTAATTTAAATCGGATTAATTAAGGCATTTCTAATATTCATGACTCTGCCTATCATTGGTGTATTGAGGACTTTAACGAATGCTGATTACATTGCTCCGAGAACCCGCGATCATTTAAAAGTAAATCACAACAAGATGTAGTAACTTGTTTTAAGATGTAGTATATAACATATTATTACATACTATTAATATTTTTAGGTTTTAATCATTATAAAATAAAAAGTGATGGAGGTAATGAGTAATAATAGTAGTCATAGACTACTGACTCAATATTATGAAATATGATATCCTACACGAATATAAGCAATATATTTATGATACGCTAAATAAAAATACGGCTAAAACCTATTATTCGGCGGTTAATAAAGTATTTCAAAATCTCCGGTTTAATGATTTGAGTCAGATCCCGGAAAGTTTGATCTTAGAAAGAGTGCAGCGCCTGGGAAGCAAAAATTTAGTAAGCGCAGCTAAAAATGGACTGAAGCATTTGCACAAATTCGATAATAAGCTAAATTTACCAAAAGATGAGGCATTTTCAGATATTTCTAAACATAAAAAAAATTATGTTAAAAGCAAAGGAAAAAGAATAGATTTTGATAAGACACAAAAGAAAGTCAATTCTGTTCGCAATAAAAAATTAAAATTAGCCTTCCGCTTGGCTTCAATATCTGGTTTGAGAGTATCGGAGCTTGCTGATCTGGAAACAAAAGATCTTAAATTTAATGAAGATGGCAAAATTATAGTATCAGTTAGAAATGGTAAAGGTGGCAAAAGTGGTCAGGTTGAATGTCTGGATGATAAATATGTCTATGATCAATTAAAGGGATATTGTAATGGCCAGGAAGATAATAAAAAGCTTTTTTACAGTGAAAGTTACATGAGAGAGCGTGCCGGTAGACTGGGACTAGAAATGCATGATTTCCGTCGAGCCTTTGCTACATTAAAGAAAATGGACTGTATAGATAAAGGCTTTTCTACCTATGAAGCAAATGCTAAAGTACAGGAGGGGTTAAGGCATGAAAGATTCTCCACTACTAAAAGATACCTTTATGGTCGTAAAATTACAACAAAACGAAAAAAAATAGAAAGAGCTGTTCCAAGTCAGCAAATCCCAGAAGAAGTTGTGCCTGCAGTTACATTTGAACATTACACTAAATATAAGTATGATATGGTTAGTGTTGTAGATAACTATGATTTATCACCTGAAGAAACGGATGTATTATCCAGATATTCTAATTTTGACTATTCAGAAATTAATGCTTCGCTTTATATTGAGAATTATCCAGATGCTGAGGAGTGGAAGAGCGATATTGACCGGCTTACTCAATGCATAGATAGAAAAAAGATACCAGATAATATGGTTGTTTATCGAGGTGTTCCGGATCCAGATATAATTTTCGGTGAAGACGGTCACAAATTGAATGCGGAAGAGCTAAATGAAAAATATAGTGGTCATATGATCTTACATAAAAGCTTTATGTCTACAAGCATAAAACGTGATGTAGCCGATGATTTTACATCGCATGGGGATTTAAAATTGCTTTTAACCATTAAAGCCCCAAAAACTAAAAAGGGAATATTTATGGGTAGTGTTACAGAGCACCCGGAAGAAGATGAAATTTTATTTCAGAGAAGTACTTTTTTAGAGATCGAATCTGTAGGACAAAATGGTAATATCTTAGAAGTACAGGCACGTATAAGAGGACAATTAATGATTCACGAGGAGGGTTGATTATGAGAGATAAAACTTCAAATGAGAATCGCTTAAAAAAATTTCAGATTATGGACAAAAGAGAAGTACAATTAATTACCAAGGAAAAGTATGAAGAAATGCTAGAGAGAGGGGAAGTGTCTGAAGAAGATATTTCTACGGAAAAAAAAGAAGATTGAGTTATAATTCAGTTCATTTTGGTCTGCTGGATTAAACCATATGCTCATTACAATTCAGTTATAATAAATCAAAGTATTCGTTATATCCCTACGGATCAGCTTGGACAGCATAACGATTTGCTGGGGCAATGTTAATATAATTATGTAGAGTGGCATTATTTTAATTAATTATCCATTAATATTATTGGTGTTATTACTATCATGTCTCCATAAATAGCTGCTTCTAAAACTTGCCCTGGTCGGAAATTTGTGTAAGAGGTACATACATCATTGAGATAAATTGATTTGCCGTCGAAATGAATTATATTAATTGCTTTTAGAATATTATCGTTGTTCATGTGGCCTTCCTTTCTGCCACTCTACACATCTATAATATCATACTATTTTCCTAATGAAAAGGATTTTTTACTACACATTTTGTATCAATATGTAACAGGAAGTTATAACAGGATATGTTTATATCCTGTTATAACTTCCTGTTACATATTGATACATTTTCTTTTTAATATTCAATAAAATCATTTACACAGCTCAGGAAAAGTCTCTATTAATATACTTATTTAACGCTTGGCTTTTCTATAACCGGCATCAATAGCTTCCTGCTCTGAGCTGAAGATCTTCAGATACTTCGAATTTGCCATATCATTATAAGCTGCTTGTCCGGGACAATGATATATTTTAGAATTTGAATTTCCTCGAATTTCAATGCTGTACTGATCTGATCTTGATTCTTTAATTTTTTCTGTACTTATGTCAGATCCCTGCTCCAACGAACTAATACCGCTGGCATAGTCAATTATAATGCCCGGCTGCACATTATAGACAAATACATTAAAACATATGCCGGCAGCATTATCCTCTACGGAAGCCGCCTCCATTTGTACACCACGAGCAACCAGATCGTCACCATTAAAAATTGGTGTAACACGGTACAGGACATGATTATTAGTTTCTTTTATATAATCCGCAACCATATTTTCAAATGGCAGCATCCCTTCCACGTTCATATATCGGGATCCGGTGATAAGATTCTTTGTATTTGCATTTTCACCAGTAAGCTGATATCCGATCAGGTGACAACGATTATAAAGATATTTGCCATCCACATTATCATATTTTACGGTTTGCCAACCAGAGGGTTTAACCTGGCCAATGCTGCCACGCTCCTCTGTCGGCATCAGATCCGTTCCAATATTAGCAAATGCTACTCCGCATCTGCCTAATTTATCTAAATCGCTATATGATTCAAAAGATGAGCTTTTATTATCTACTTCTGAGAAGTTTGGTTGATTTTCATTAATAACAGAAAACGGATCCCCTAAATAATCGGGTATATCCTTAACCTGGCTGGATGGCTCTATGTTCGCTGAATTTTGAGATGGATAAACCGTCTTGCTAATGGACTCAATACTGGCAGCTTTATTGGAACTATTTAATGTTTCAGTACCTGGGTATCTGCACCCCACGGTCGCTGACATACATAGTAAAATAATTAGCAAAAAAAACTTGGTATTTTTTTTCATTTCTCATATACCTCCCTGGTGATTTTTTCATGAGATGTTCCCTTAAAATTCTCTACTTCCTTTAATTCCCAATTTTTTAGGGTGGAAACATCAAAGAAAAGATCTGCAGGGTAGTGCCGGTTCCATTTATATATTATTATTTTTTCCAATTTATCCATGTAAGAATTTATATTAAGATTCTCAACAAAGCAATAACTTCCAGATTGAGCAAGCTGAAGGAAGTCCGGATCCGCCGTTATATTTTTTTCTATGTTTTCATGCTGCTGGAACATGATTTTTGAATACTCACTCATGTATAGTTTTTGTCCATTGCATAATTTTATTATATCCTCTATAACCTTATTATCTTTGCTTTGCCTCCTATGATTAAACATCATACCATTATGATCATCTAAACAAAGAATTACAATCAATTACGCTTTCTCCTTCTAATTTTTTTTGTAAAAAAAATGCCAAAACAACAATGCTATTTTTATAAAATAAATTATATTTTTAAATTGTTATTATTTGTAAAACCTCGTATTTACTAGCATTTGCGGCGACAGAAGCCCTAAATAACAATACAAATTTTATATTATGATTTCATTTAAAACTTTATATTGTTTTCTGGATATAATTTCAGTACAAAATGTCCCATAAATTCCATAATACTTCCATATCCCTCCAACAATAATAATTTTATTACGATTATGAAAAAGCTGATCCTTCAACGACATGAACGCTTTTAGATTACCAAAACGGAGTACTAAATTATAATTATTATTTTTAATCGGGGCTGTTAAATATATTTCTTTTTTATCCGGATCATAAAAGCGTTTCCTACACATCCCCTCAATAATAAGAGGGCCATATATTCCTTTGGGCCAGAAATAAGCGCTTTTATCACAAAGTAACATCTTACCCATAGGCAGCCCATTATAGGTATCTCTGGGTAAATGTGCTTTACACATCCTATAGACTTGCAATAATGTATGTAATGGTTTTATCTCAGAAGCTTCAGAACCATGTACTGATATTCCACTTTCAGTGGACTTTGTGGGCGCTGGTTTCATGAGACCATTTATTATATTCTCAAAATTAAAACTATCCTCGTCAGAATCTTCCGGGGAATAGCTACCATGCTCCCCAAATAGACAGCCTGGAATATGCCTGTGTTTTGATAATGTAGCCCTAAAATGTGCTGACATACTACCATTTACACTACAAACATGTAAATGCGCACCACATACCGGATTAGGGCAGTAGTAACTTATTGAAATATCTTTCTTGGCCGCTTCCTTTGCTGTTATATCGATTTTGCGGTCAATGTCCTCATATGCATAATATCCCATGCATTTCCCCCTTTTAAATAAATACAATTTTTGTAGTAAAAAAGAGTGAATCCGAGATAATAAGTACACTGGTTTCACTCTTGTCTGCTCGTTATACCGTTACGTAAAGCCTTTAATTATCTTCAGTGTCTGCTTTAGCTATTTCATCAAGAGTAACACCTAATGCAGCCGCGAGTTTTATGAACGTCGAAAATCGCCCATCATTACGACGTTCTAAATCTTCAATCGTGCGTTGTGGTACTCCAGAAAGTTCTGATAAGGCGCGTAAAGACAGACCTTTCTCATTTCTTAATTCCTTTAATCTCATGATAATTCCTCCAAATATGGGGAATCGTTCCCCATAATACATAAATAGAACAGCACATAACAAAGATACTTGCAGGAATAGACCAATCAGTACCTAATGCAAAAATGATGGTGAATATTAGTAATATGGTATCAAACTTCATTGATTTTATATAACCGATGTGGTAATCTTTTATTTAGGAGGGAGATTTCTCTCCCTCTATGGACTATTTGAGAGCTTGTATCAACTGTGCTATTGATGTAATTAAAGCGGCGGCAGCAACCAGTGCTTTAATTATTTGGTTGAACAAGTTCTCATTTTTTTTACGTTTACCCATCGATTTTCTCCTTTCCTTTAATGTAATTATATTATACCACGCATTTGCGTGGAAGTCAAGCATATTTAATATTAAATTTTTTATAAATCAACTAATCTCTGGACACAAATGCCAGGCAAGAAATATTTACTTTCTTGCCTGGCATTTGTGGAATTTATTTGGAACTTCATTGTTCCTACTTCATCATTATGTCTATATAATTCTTCATTTGACTTATTTCCTCTAAACAATATTGATTTTTCACACCTTCAAAATAAGCTGTTATACTTTCTAAACTAATTACTTCATTGCATATCTGATCATCCTTATACCCTGATCTGGCATTAATCCATGGCATTTCTTTATGTGTTAACTCCTCTAAAAACTTACCATTATATATTCCAAAAACTTTTAATACTTTATCAATAACTGCTAACTCATCATCACATAAAAGATTCCAATTTCCGCTGCAATCGTTCAAATATTCAATTTGATTTCTACCAAACTCTTTAAATTTCTCATAAATTTCTGGATAAACTGGACCATGAATCCATGCTTCACATTGACTATTAAAAATACTTTTCTTTTCGAAAATCAAACTACATGCCTGAACAAAATATAATATTTTTTGAAGTGAGAGGTTTGTTATTTCATAAGAAGATCGTACAATATAAATTGCTGCTTCCATTATTTTGGACTGGTTAGAATCAAAATTTTTCATTCTTTCAAGTTCTATTTTCACTTTCCTATATGCTAATTCTGTAATATTTTTTTTACCTTTTTCTAAGCATTCTTCCATATAACTTTTATCGTTTAGTATTTTCCTTAGCATATCAGAATATTCTAATCTGGGTAATTGTCCCTCAAGATATCTACTTATAGTCAGTTCTCCAAATCCAAGCAGTTTAGATAATGGACGCTTATCAATATTATATATCATTAATATTTTTTTAATCTCATTGATTGTAATACGATTTTGCATCTTTCTATACATTTCATCAAATCGTTCTTCATTTTCATCTTCTATTTCATCTACAAAGATATATGAATTGCAGTCACTACACTTAGCTACATTTCTCTTAAAATAATATTTTATTCCTCTAATGCTTCTCTCTTCATCAATTATTTCAACTGTATAATTTACTTCTTTTCTACAGTTCACACAAAAGGCCTTATTATTCATAAAAATTCTCCTATTCTTATTAGGCCATACATTAATATTATTAATAGTATGTATATATATATTTATTATTTATTCTATTGAAATCCCCATGCATTACTGCATGGGCTTTCAACAGATCGTTGTCATTCTCACAAATACCATATTTTAACAACTTAGTGTATCTCTATTAGTCTTTACAACTCTTATTATCTATTACCATATTTAGGAATTAGTGGATATTTTTCCTTATGTAACGATATTATAATACAGTAATCATCTAATACATTGACTTTAATATACAAGTGGACAGTTTCTGTCTCTTCTTCTGAACACTTTCTTTGTAATTTCAAACTTTTATGAAATACATAAAGTATTTCATCTTCAAATTCCTTTTTAGAATTTTTAAGCCCATAGCAAAAATCTTCAACTGTTATATTACCAATTAAAAGCTTTCTCATTGAGGAATCAAAATAATAATCTTTTATTAGTCTATTATTTTCCCCTCTATTGTCATTGTACGCAATATGGCATCGACCGGCCTTATTCATGGCAATAATATTCGATACACACATCTCTACTTCTTCTTTGGTAATATCTATATGATTTTTACTATCGGCGGTACAGTATGGTTCTTCCATAGTGACCTCCTAATAATAAAGTTATTATAGTATATCAATAGATATTATATCAAAATGATACACTTTTGTCAATAGTGTATCATTTTTATCTCGCTTTTGTAAAAGAAATTTCGTCTTGCACTTATGATATAGCCACTACATAGACTGTAACCCTACAATATTGTTATGACTTACGCAGTGTCCACAAGTTAGATTTTTGTTTTAAAAATTTTTCTGAATTAATTCTGGCTGTAACGTGTCTTTTAAGAAAATCAAACCACGCAGACGGCAGTCTCTCTGCTCTACTCCCATCATCACTGGTCGCTCCCGATCCTGCCCCTAGTACCCCATCCGGACCGGCTCCCGCCAATCTAAGGGCCACTGTTCCCCAGTGGCCCTCACCCTGGCTGTTCTACTCTTTATCCTCCCACTACGTTACCATGCATTCCTGGCAGTATAGATCATGCTTTCCATTCACTACGTTCATTCCAACCATGCTCCATACTGCCAGGAAATAACCGCACTGACATCCCGAAAAACTCCCACTATTCCACAGGCAAGCTATGCAAAGCATAGCTTGCCTATTATAGAGGTGGGTACATATTCTAAATAAAGTCTTATTTTATCTATGTTTTATAGCGGGGAAGTTGCTATATAGTACTTTATGTATACTTCCCCACCTAATTTTTCATAAAAAAATACGCTGAACCTGGTACTGATCAGATCCCGATGGACACAATTTAAGCACCGGCCGGCCTCCCCTGCCCTTCCCCTTAATATCCGCCCAGAAATAGATATGAGATTTGATGGATGATCCATCAAAAAGCGCTAAAATCCGAATTATGGGTTAACCATCGGAAACCGAGTTGATGGTTAACCCATAGGTTTTTCTAGAAAACGCTTTATTTCAACTGGCTTTACGTAAAAATTTTGTATGCTCACGCAGCAGTTTTTTCTTAAAATTCAACACGCAACTACCCTATGAATTTAACTTTCTTCAAAATAAATTCTTTGTGACTCTGTACAGTTCAACTTGGCATCGGGCCACGAGGTATTTTCTATCTAAAAATTCACTCTGCTCCTCCGGATCGGAGGCCGGGCCAAATTTAAAAACGAGCATAAGGGGAAGCTGCTATCAAAATTTATAGACTTGGCAGTGGCCAAATCCTTCAGGCAAAAAAATTGATATCATAATCACGGATAAAACAGTGTTGCTGCAGCATAAATTATTTGAAATAGGATCCAAATTTTAGTGAGTATAGAACCTGGACCGTATACGATCCAAAATATTTTTATTTAAAAACGCTAAATTTGCCGTTTTTTGCTTTGATTTTACCTTCTGTGTGGAAATCCTCGCCTAACACCTTTTGAAAGGTAATTTGGGCTATTTCTGTTGTTTTAAAGGCAATTTAAAGTAAACAAGTATATTCCCATTTTAAAAATCCAGTTATTGGTCATGATAGTAGCTAACTTTTGCCAGGTTGAATAAATACCTCATATCTTTTTGCTCAACGCCCGTAAGGGCCATGACGAGCGTTGAGCGCCGACTTGCGTGCCCCCCGTAAGTGGGGGTCGGCGTAGCGATTGGATGATGGTGGGTTTTGGGTTTCCTATGGTCTTGAGGTGGCATAAGCAAATTAAGCACGTAAGTTTCTGATTTTTTTTTAGGTAAGATTGTATATATATGAAGAGTGAATATTAAAATATAGAAGTAATATGATAGATAAAAAAAACGCCGATTTTCCTTATAAATACTAGGTTTTAACGATTTATCCACATTCTTAAAAATTGAATATGTTCATCCTTTTTTCTTTTTGTTTTTTGAATATTATTTTACTTTATATATCCAAAAATTGAATGACTAATTTTAATGTATTTAAAAATTGAATGCTATTTCTGTTGTAGGCACAAAAAAAAGAACTGATTCCCCTCAGTTCTTCTCTAACCCTGCCATATTTTCATCTTGTACTCCATTATTCCGAAAACTCCCTAAAATAAGAATTATTTTTGCAACGCTTACAAGGCTTGTTCCATAAACAAGCCTAAAAAAGTACTATTTAATTTAATGCTCCCTTCAGCCCCAGCTGCTCTCGCACAAGCTTATGCACATATTTGGCATCTAATATCTTGTGCTTAAAGTTTTGAACGCTGTATGATATAGAATCTTTAATGATCCCTAGAATATCCCGGCCTTGATCCCTGGCTTCCTTCCGGTACTGTTTAACCAGCTGAATGGTATCCTTAATTGCTTCATCTTCAATTTCCTTGATCTTGCTTCTGCGACAATCAGCTTTTACGACATGTCCTAAAAGCTGATCCGTTTCTGATTCAGATCTTTTAGGCTTAAATATGGAGACTAGATAAGTTACATAATGATTCCCATTCTTCCTGCCGATGCTAAAAAACTTTTTCAAAGAGTGTAAATAAGTGCGGAGTATGTTTTTAGTAACGCCTAAAAGGTCCATATATTTTTTATAAAAATCTTCTGTCCCCTGCCGGTAGCTTCTTGCTGCTCCATGAGTCACTTTCATAAAAAGCAGAAAAAGCATTTTTTCTTTTGCCCTAAGACTCTTGAAACTTTTGCTATCAAACACGCTTTTTGATACATTGACATACCCCTCCTCGTATGATCCCTTATAGGAAAAATCATTATCGAGAATAGTGATATCATAATCATAATTAACAGAAGTATATGTAATGATTTCCTTCTTTTTCAAAGAACGTAACACATCGTAAAAGGTCTGTATGCTCATATTACAAGCATTGCAGACATCACGGTAGTATATTCCCATGATCTGGCCACGCTCATCCTGGTAGTGGGAAATGTGAAGCAAGAAATCTATTTCCTTATTTGTCACGTTACGCTCACACCAGCTATTTAATAACGCATATTTGATCTTCATCCTTTCCCACCTCCTTTTCTAAATAAATTGTGTTTGGCCAACCTAACAAGATTACCTGGTACTATCAAACTGGTAATTCCTGGAAATATCAAAAAAAAAACCAGAAAAAAAACATTAAAAAAGCTCGAATACACTAGGTATTCGAGCAAAAAGTCATCCAAAAATAATTTTACTATCTTGACAGCAATTTACACTTCTGATATCATTTAGTCAGTAGCGAATCGCTAACAATATGGTTAAAATTTTCTTTGTATCCAGCACGATACCTAGAATTGTCATAAAATCGCCGGCAAGCAATTTTATGAAACCGCTTACGAGAAGTATCTGTCATGGTACTTCTCATTTTTTTTATTTTTTTGTTGTGGCATATTTTCCACAAACGCTTGTACCTATTTTACTCGAATATGTATTAAATTGTCAATATAATCTTTTTCTGTATTTATTTGGAATATTATACTCCCTTAAGATCTTTGTCTAACTTCACATCTCCCAAGATAGAAGCTATTGTTTTCTACGACTCCCCCTCCCTCTTATTATCGCCTACACTTGCTTTACGGCTTTCTTTCATTAACCTGTCCAGAATTACCCTTATAAGCTTTAAAGCCGCTTACGGTGGCTTTCTGCACTTTAGGAGCGGTTTTAATGGGCTTTCTTAACTCTGGTTTTGATCGCTCACGCCTTGCAGCATTGCCGGGATAAGACTGTGTAACAGGCTTTACAACTTTTTTCTGCTTTTCACTTTCTGATTCTGGTCTATTGGATGATATGTGACTTACCTTTTCCTCTTGTCCTCCCTCCCCGGACGTTTCTGGTCTCTTTGCATTAATCTGCGGACTCTTCAGCTCTCTTATAGCTGTATCAGCTATTTTTGATTCTGTAGAATTATAGGTGATCATCTGTTTACTGAGGTTTGGAGATATCGGTTTATTTATTGACCTTGAAGTAGTTACCGGCTTACTGTTTATCTTAGAAGCTGCTTTTTTATTTTCTCCCTCTCCTTTAATGGTTGTCGGCCGCTTAGACACCTTAGAATTTCTACTAATCTCAGGCTGCTCTGCAGTTGAATTCTGATCTAAGGTTTTAACTTCTGCTTGATATTGCATATTTTCCCTGGATACTGCCACCTCTTTTTGAAACTGTTCGGTTGTGGGGCGGTTCATACCTTTATGATAAACCGCTTCCCTATCTTCCGGAGGCGTATACCAGCCGGTAAAGGGCCGGCGGCTCATGCCTTGATCATAAAATGCTTGATCTACAGCCCTTAATCGTTTATTAATTTGTTTCACCCTGACTGGATTTATTTTATTCCTTGGTATCTGTACAGGATCATGACTAAATGATACCCTTGAGACCGACGGCTCAATATCCATTATTGCTAAGGCATTGGCGGGGCCGGAATTTTGAGAATACTGGTAATTAGCATTTCTATTTGCTTGGGGCATTATTATTACATTTCCATTGTCGCTCACTGGACGTTTATCAGTTACACCCTCGTAACCCACCACCATAGGCCTTTTTTTATCTTCAGCAATCCTACTATAGCCTCGATCCATTTTGGCAGCCTCTCTGCGCCTTCTGGCAGCTTGTGCAGAAGAATTATTATTAGCCTGAGACAATACGGGCCGTCTGTTAATGACTTTTGAATTATCTGATGTAGTCGGTCGCTTTATCACGTTTGCGTTATTCCATAAATCACGCCAGTTATCCGTAACTTCTCTTGGCGCATAATAACTCCCCCCTCTCCCCGAATCCTCGGTTCTTGCAGAATTGGAGGCTTGTACTGCATTTTGGTTTTGAGCGGTATTCTGATCTCCGAAATTTGGTCTTTTTATTTTCTGTTGAGGCGGTCCTGCTAAAAGTAATCTTGCGTATTTGCTTAGCATTCCAGAAGAAGTTCCATGACTTCTGCCTTCTTCTCCTTCACTATCTTTTTTCCTCTTTTTATACCCTGTTGCTTGCCGGGCCTGATGATACATAAATTGTCTCTCTATTGCAGAATAGGGATTTCCTGACCTTAAGAACTGTCTTTTTGATAATCTTGGATTTTGTATGCTACGTTGCGCATTATTAAAAGCCATAAATATCTGCCAGCGGAACAAGTACAGGCAAGCACATACTGCTATTTGCATAATAAGTACAATAAACCATCCTATGTCTGAAGCCAATGATTGAAGTGCTCTATCAAAAAAGACCATAACGCCAATTAAAAAGGTGATAATCAATACACCCACTTGTGTTTCCATTATTTTTCTGGCCCAAACTCCCAAAAGTTCAAAATCATATCCGGGAATCAGAGATAATAAAAGTATTAATGGTGCCATTAGTATGAAAAAAATCGCAATAACTTGAAAAAGGAAGCACATCGCACTAACCACTATGTATACAAGGACTTTAACAAATACGGTTAATAAAATAATTAATCCCTGGCCAACCCTAATAGCTGAACGATCTTTTGAGAATGGACCTTTGTCACCATCCATCATTTCAGCTACCCGGTCTTTTCTATCGCTTCCTGAAGCTGTTAAAAAAAACTCCACATCGTCATTGGTATAATTATAATCACCAAACTCCAGGGCCTTCCATGGCTCATGAACCAGACTGATCCATAACACACTGGCAGCATTGGCAGCATAATTGTTTACGTTCTCACCAACATCTATATCATTAATACCTGTAAGTATTGATACCGATGCACCCTTTGTCACTGAAGTAGCATAGCTTAAAAACTTGGAAGAATCACTTACTACCAGAACTGATAAAACCATAATAAAACACACTTTACCGAGTTGCTCCAGTAACCCCACAAAATCTCGCCGGGCATATTTGCATATTGCTAAGATTATTGCTCCTACGATCACCAGCTGCAGCATAGGAGTAAAGAATCCATTATGCAGCGTCTCTTGTATTTTGCTAATTTGGGGCTGCAGTAATGAAGCAAGATCAAAGTCAAGAGCGTAGTAAAAAAACGCGGCAGCTGCAAATCCCAGAAAGCTAATTATGTTAAAAATAGCATTTGCAATAGAATTGAACATTTTTTCTGGAACTTCTGTTATTCCCAATTCTTCCAAGTCCAATTTGTAATTACTTCTGTACTCTGATCCTAAGTACTTTCCATCACCATCTAAATCATCAAATTCAGTTTTGATTCCAATGCCGCCGAATGCATATGCCTGGATGGTTGGAGCCGATTGCAAAAAAGAGAGTGCTAATAATATTATTAATACAAGCTTTTTTATCTTTTCTTTTATCTTCATACCAGTAAGGAACCCGTCACAACTTTGGCAATGGCTCCGCCCTCCTTTCAAAAAATGGCAACCTTATGATAACTCTCATTTATCTTCTCCCGGATCTTCTTTACTATCTACATTTATCGGTTTCACAGTAATACCATTTATATTTACATGATCACTAACCGGAATAACAATACATGGACGGCCATCAACCATCCGATTTTCTACCAAATATGTTTTATCGGTCGCCATTTTGATAGTGATATCTGAAGTACTGATCTCAAAGTTTTTAGTGTTAATCACATTGGAAGCCTGGTTATCCATTAAATCACTCTTTCGTTGTTTGTATAACATAATACTTGTCAGTATTATAATGCATATACAAATGATCCCAATCCAACAATATCGCATACCATATGATAGTAGGATTAATACAAATGCTATAGGACCAGAAAAATTCGTACCAAAATATCCACCATCTATGCCATTCCATGACCAAAGGAATGCTATAATTAACAGCCATATGAATGGAATGATACAGACAATCCTTATCATTTTTAACATCTTTACTTTCATATACTGAAAAACAGATGAAATTCCGTTTGCATATCCAACTTTATACTCTTCGCTATTATACTGCTCCTCCTTTAACTCTTTATCAACTTTCACTGTATTGTCCTCCATTAATTTAAGCAAGTTGGATAACCCACTTATCTAAGACTTTTTTCACATATGGTTTTGAAGAATCTGCCAAGTCATAAAATTCTTCTATTGCCCACAATTCCATATTTTCCATGCTTTTTTCCTCGCAAATATCGTTTAATCGTGGTGATAGCAGTCCTCCAAGTCTGGATCTTCCTTGTCTGGATTTTCTGGATTCCTTATGCAGTAATCGCAAGGAGCATCTTCACGCTGGCAACAACCACATTCAAGCTCTTCGTCTTCGGTATCCTTAGAATCACATTCCACTTCATCAGGAAGAAGTTCACCGCTGGCATAAGCCTGAAATAGCGGCGTCATTCCCATTTTCTCTACTGTAGCTATCATGCCATAGGCAATCCGCACCAAGTCCATTTTTGATACACTCACCATATCCACATGCATATTGTCCTTATCAAATTCAGCGACTATCCCTTTGTTTATTTCTTTTACCGTACCATTTTCGTACTCTATTAAAATCTTCTTAGCATCTGCCATATATTTTCCTTTCTCCCGGTACTCCGGAAAATCCTAATTTAGTGAATCAGCCCTTCTCCTTAACTCCACAGGCTTAACGGATAACTTTGTGTTTAACCAAGGCTCCAACTCTTTACATATGCGAATAGAGTTAAACTCTTGATATAACTCTGATATCGTTAGTTCATCCTCACTTTGTAAATTATCAATAAAGCGTTGTCGGATTTCCACTCTCGTGTAATATCCATTCTCTAGTTGTTTTAAATAATCACTTTTTTCTTCCGCTGTGAATTTATCAATTGCATCTTTTGTATAGCATGAACCTTTTATAATAATTTCGTCAGTATACCCCTTATCAAACCATTCAATTAAATCAAATATCATATCTTCTTTCTTTTTTTTCATATTTCACTCACACTCAACTTTCTGGTACTTCGGTAAATATCAGTTTTGCGGAATAGCAAATCTTGTAAAATGCGTTACACGATCCGGGAAGTCGCAGTCCAGAGGCGTACCGCAGTATGGTGGCTCATCAATGGGGAAACTCCACCATAGACAATCCCCATAATCTTCATGCCAATCTGAAGCCTCTTGAGGAATTTGTATTTCTACCGCCTGTATGGCAACATCAAATGCTTCTCCAAAAGCCTTTTTTTCTTTTGCATCTGCGACCATATTGTCATTACATCTCTTAGTCTGTTTTAATATCTCTAACGCCTGTTTCAAGTTACTCATCTAAAAACCCCTTTCTTGTATTCTTAATTTTCGTATCTTTCTTTGCACCATTCAATAGCCTGATTAAACAGTTCTATGAAATCCTTGTTGCTATCTTCCCATATGCAAACAATGTACCTCCTGGCTTACTTATAACGGGCTTTAATTTTCCTTGTTTCACATATTTAAGTATCTGAGCTTTAGAGACACCAAGAAGATTACTAACTGCAAGTGTAGTTAACAATTGGTCTGCAAGATTTTGTGAACAGCTAAATTTTTCATTTGCAAATTTGTCTATATCATTGGACCAACTGACAGTTCTCTCATCGACAGAGAACCGTTCTTTATTGTCTTTTAATAATGTACCGTCTTTAAGAACCTTAATCTGGGCAGATCCTCTTTTGCCCTGCGAATCCTCAACAGGACTAGCAAATTCCAGAGTATTATCATCTACCATAATCGAGAAGTCTTTAGGAGTATAACAAACTGAATTAAGGTTCATTGTCTAAAAATTTAACATCTCACATCAATGCCGATTTCGCCAATTGCCCTATCACGCAAATCCTTTAAATCGCTTTCTCCTGATATCCACGATTTCATAAGGTCATCCGCCGTTTTTAATGCTTTCAGACACCGCTCTTTCCCAAATCTAAATTCTTTATGTAAGCCCAATGCAAAACATAGCATCATAGCTTCCACACGACCGTCATTTAGCTGTTTTTCTACTTGCATGAGGATTTCTTCGCTTATCTCTTTTCTTGCCGCTCCTGCCCTTTTCTGGTGTGCCTGATTGTATCTTAACTGTCTGTTCATAATGTTCCCCTTTCAATTTTCCATGTCCTTCCATCCAGGTTATATGTAAACAAAATTATCATATCTGAACTTTCTGCTTTAAAGCTTATGCTGTTTTCAGTCTTTTGAACGGATCCATCAATACATTTTATTTCTCCAGATGTAAGTCCATTTTGATTAAACCATATTTGAGCTGCCTCTATTAATGTTCCCTGGGCATATAGAGGTAAGACCCCTTTTGCATCAATTGTATTTTCCGTATTTGTAAAATAACAGTCTATTTGAATATCATCCTCATAAGGAGAAAATTTCTCCAGACATATAGACTCTTCTGGAACGGTTTCAGATATATCCGGATACTCTGCAGCTGATTTTGTTTTTTCAGCTTCGGCCTGATCTTCATCCAATTCCTTTACTCCGGAGCTGCTGTCCTCCTTTTCTACTCTTTTTGTTGATTCTACTGTATTCTGATATACGTTTTGGGGCTCCTTTATTGGAGTTCTGTGTTGTTTTTTTATTACAGAAAATATTAGACAGATAACAGCTATAATAATTAACGCTTTATATAATTTTCCATATTTCATAAGCCACCTCATTCAAATGACCAAAATTGTTTTGCTTCCCTTTTTATTAACCCCACATCGAAGGATTTATTGAAATGCTGTTTTTTTGCATTATCATTAGGATCATTTACTAATATTTTTCCATCCTCGGTTATTCCACGCAAAACAATAAAATGACCGTTTTTCGTAAAAGTCCCTTTCCCCATACTTGCAATAACCGGCTTCCCTTCAGATAAAGCTGCAATAACATTATTCATGTTTTTTCCTAAACCAGTACAATTAACTCCCCATCTCTTTGCTGCAGCTGGAAATATATCCCAGCTTGCACCGCTACCTTTCACATGATATTTAGTTCCTGCCCATGCTGCTAATTGATCAGGAGTCAGACTTAAACTATTAACATAGTTGAAAACCATTGATATACAAGTAATAGAACAGCCGGAAGTTGAAATTGTACCATCTCCAAATTTCACATTTCTCCATGGTTCCTGATATTGATAATATAAGGGAATTTTCATTCCAATAGCTGGTAATTGTCCGCTTATTTCTCCCTCAAAAATACCATCGGAGCCGTTGAAAAGATCCTGTCCATATGCTTCAGCGAGATAATGTACTTCATTCAACTCCAGGATCTCCGAAAGCATGTCCTCTGGAAAATGATAATATATATTTAATACTTCCTCTAATTCCGGATATGGTTCCATCTTTATCCGATACTCATCAGAATCCTTCCTCTCAATAGCTCTAACAACCAGGTTTACATCACTTGTATCTGCCGGCAATCCAAAGTAACTTAATATCTCTTCCGCACCATTGACATAATCACTATAATCATATTCCCAGTGTTCATCTCCATCTCCATCGTCATCCTCTTCTTCAGAATAAACGTCTATGGTAATCTTCAGACAATTTAAAGCGGTATATACTGGATTTTGCTGACTAAAATCAGTATTTGTTAATTCAGCCTGGTACATATCAATGAGCATGATCCACTCCCAATTTACATTTAACTGATTGCCAATTGCCTGGTATTTTGTTACCTCTTCTTCCTCTGCCGGCAGCACATTGCCAGTACCGCTAAAAAGCCCTGCTATCATAATAGAAAAGATGAATGCTATAATAAAAAATGGAATGAAAATCTTTAAATGTTTCTTTTTCAGATTTTCTCCTTCATTCATATTTCTTCCCTCTCATAAAGCATACTTTCATTGAAGGAAAAATCTAACTCAGTCTCTTGATCTTCTGTAAAGCCTTCCGGATCTGGTTGTAAATATTGTAAATCTAATAATTGATCATCTTCTATTTTTATTTCATCTTCCACTGTATCCGGTTCCATCACTCTCGATTCCATCACATCTGATTGTGCTGCGTCCAGTTTCGCTATATCTATTTCCTCATCTGATTCAGTCTCATAAGACTCTGTGGCATACGAATCTTCGTCATCCTCACTTGGAGTTGTTGAGAATACATCAATAAGATCCTGGAATACAGCATCAAACTGAAGAATACCTACACGATTATATAAATCTTTAAACAAGCATTGCCCTGAACCTAAGTTTTGAATAATTGACATGTTCTCCGGAGTCACTTCCAAGCCAATGTATTCAAGTAAGCGGGCCGCCTCTTCCTCATTATTGCGGCATCTGAAAACAAATTTATAGGTAATTGAGTTTTTAATACCCTGGCTAGGCAAATCTGTAACAGAATGGCCATTGTACATAATAATTGTAAAAAGAGATCGTCCCATTCTTGATATAAACTCTTCCATGCTTCGTCCCTGTTTTGATTTTGACACAAACCAAGATTCATCTATTAAGATTCCTTTAGGGACTGAGCGTTTCACCATTGCAAACTTTTGCACAAATGCCGATACCTGACCAAATATGATGCCAGAAAGTACCTCATCTCGTGAGTAATCTTCCTTTGCAGCTCCAGGATCTGGCATCTTCAAATTTTGCAGCTGTATTATATTTAACCTGTTTTCCAGTGTAATTGCTTGTTCTGTTCCATCCCCGATCAATAACCCAGCCATACCATCAGTTCTACGTGATCTTATATTCCTGGCCAGTTTTCTTGCAACGCTACAAAGTTCATCCTGTTCAGGAACCGATTCCAATACCTCCACAAGCTTAAGCATAGAATTTTTTCCTGGATAATCATTCAGCTTCTGTTGTGATTCAATCAGGATTGTATTTTCATCACTTTTGGGATCAATTTTGAAAAGATCTGATATAACATTTAAAGCGAGCGCGTTGGCTTCGCTTAAATTATCCGGATAAATATTATATGGATCTAATTTCCCACGATCCTCTGGATCAGGACCTAACGTAACAGTGGAGATCAATCCTCTTAATGCGGTCAATTCATTTTCCCAGTGGGAGCGCTCTCCCTTCGGGTCAATGATTAAACCGTATCCACCATAAAGTACCAATAAATAGATCAATAGATTGGCATTAAAAGATTTACCGGTTCCCAGATCTCCGAATAAAGTGATTGCTGGAGACATATTCATAAGGCACGCCAGCTCCGGAGAAAAATATACCGGCTTCTCCTCTTCTCCCGTTGTTCCAATAAATCCACCACGGCGATCCCCCAATTCTCTGGTCACACCTACAATTCCTGACGCCAACATCATGGGCGTTAGTTGATGGACAAAATCTTTCATCAGATTCCTGACGGAAGGTATAAACGACATATAAAGCTTCAGCTGGTCCGACAAAGGTCTTTCTATAACAAAATTCATATCTTCATACATTTCTTTTATGTAACTGCATTTATTCTCCAGCTCGTCCGGGTCTTTGTCTGCCACGCATATTGTAACTGACGTTTCCAGTATCGGGGCTTTATTATCTTTTAATTCCTGTTCCATATAGTTGGAATAATCTTCGGCTTCCTGCAGATCCTCCGGAATTGCTGCCCCGGCGTTCCCAATATGTTCTATCTGACTATTAATTTCTCTTTTTTTAAGGTCCAGTCTGTGTAATGCCGTTTTATAAGGGCGTAACTTGATTTGGATACATATTTCAGCTTGCAAATTTTGTTTTTGCAGCATATAAATCCACTCGTTCCCTGGAAACTCTGTTGTATCCGGGATGGCTGATAAAACTAAAAATGTTTGATAAGAAGTTGTAAATCCTGTCGTTATTTTCAAGGTTCTTTCTTCTTGTTTTATATTACCTGAGAATAGATTAACTACATCTCTATTATATGGACGTACAATTTTTTCTTTATCAAAGGAAATTTCCTCACTTCGTGGTATCCAGCTGTCTTTTTCCATATTCTGATAAAACAGTTTTGCCGGAACGCCGGTTCCACGATATGGCATACGCCTAAAAACCCATTGTGTTTCTTCAGTTGTAGTTTCTTCCATTGCCATCCTGATACGGCTGTCATAAAGCCATTTATTAGCCATTTTTCGATATGCCTTGATTTTGCTAAATAAAATATCTTTCGTATCCAAGTTCATTTTTACATTAATAGCATTGATCGGATCTTTAAAGAAATACTGTGCGGCATCCCAAATTTTATCAACCGCTTCATATTCCGCTGCCTTACTAAGCTTTACAACAATATAAGTACTGTAATCATTCGTAAGACCTGCCAGCTTTATTCTTTCTTTTAAATATTCCTCTGTCATATTAATCTGTTCCAAAGCTGTAGTCCCAAGGATATCTGTTTTCTTAATACGCCTTCTTAAATTGCCAAAGTGTTCTTTTAAATCTTGCTCTATTGGTAAAATTAATATCTGGGCATCGCTCATGATTCCCATGAATAATCTGGCCAGCTGTGATAATTTATTTACTTTGCCTGGTGTGCTTAAATAATCGTAATTAAACCCATGTAGGCGATAAACTGCCCAACAACTGTTATCTGCATTAAAAACCAGATTATCTATATAATAATTAATCGGACAACTGTACATTTCAAGCCTCCTTTTCTCGTATTCCCTCACTACAATTCCACTCTAATTTCACGATTTTCTGGTTCTCTGGAACACTTGCGAATCGTTCCACACTTTTTCCCTGCTCTGTAAAAAGAAAAACGATGATTCCTAAAATGAAACGCAGCGGATTTTTCCCATCCATTTTTTTAGTCATAAGGAATCGGGATATTGCAAGTGGTAGAGCAATTGACCGGAGAACCACCGGGATTTTTGTAAATCCCGGTATTACTCCAAATACCACACTGCATACGATCCAGGTTCCAACGAAATAAAGAATCTGCCATGGATCAATTGGTACAGGCAATGTGAAATTCTGAACTGCATAGATCTTTTTCTCTATCTTCCAGACCTTACTGTAACTGTATAAAGTAATTGTACTTGGTTTATCTGTCTCCACATTATCAACCTCCCATTACTGCCCGGCTCAGTGCATCACCTATTTTAATTACTGACTCAGGACTTTTACATATGTATGCAACAATACCTCCAACCACAATTGATATTATCATTGCAGAAGTGGCCTTCTTTACATACGACACAATAACACCAAGCACCATAAATCCTATGGCGACCCAGAAAGCTTGATCTAAAAGCCAGTTAACTCCATTCTTTGCATAATCACTGGCATAACTTGTCATTGTCATAATTAGAACAAAATGCATTGCCATCACCATTATTATCGCTTTTCTATATCTGTTTCCCATTTTAAAATTTTTCATTTACTTATCCTCCTGATTTAAATTTAATGTAGTTATTTTGGAATCTATATCCTTTATGAAGTACTTATCACCTCCTTGAATTACTTGGACATTAAATTCCTGATATATTGTTTCTTCATTAACTGCATCCTGAATTTTTACTTTCAAAATACAGATAATTTCATTTCCCTCTGTCTTATAGGCTTTTATTGAATCAATTTTTTCGAAGGAATACCTTTTGCTTAAACCAATAAACTTACTTTTATCTGCATCTTCTGTTAGCAAATAGTTGATCATGCTCTGATCCTGTGAATAATACGCATCCAGGAAGTTTGTAATGGCCGGTTCAATCTCTTTACTGTCTATTTCCGTTCCTGGCATCGCTTCTTCCGGATTAAATGATGTATCCAAGCGGTTATCTGCTACATATAACGGCAATCCCTCTATACAATATCCCTTATTTGTGACTGTGACAGGGATTTTTAATGTACACAGATCCGTTGATTGCTTTATTTCACCGGTATCGAGATTTTTTATTTCATACTGAACCTCCGCACTCACATAAACATCATACTGGCTACTGCTGTATGCTTCTTTTCTATATGCATTCACATAGATAGCTTTTGCAGAATTTTTAAAACCGTATATGCCCGAAAGATTATTAATCCGTTTCGAAACATAGGGCTTAATTCTCTCTCTAAAATCGCTTTCTCCAGATTGGTTATAAGTCAGATATTCTTTCGCAAAATCCTGCGCAAATTGCATCAGTTCTTCCGGATGGTCTCCTATAAGCTTCTGCTCTTCCTTAAAATTATTAATAATTGCTGTGATCTCAGATGCTTTTGTTGGTTTTAAAATTTCAAACACTCCCCGGAAGAAGATAAATAACAAAATAAGCCAAAATAGCACTCTCAAAGCTTGCATCCCAGTATTTTTTTTCATAATATAGGAATCATCTTTTTCTTTTTTTACCTTGTTATTTTCTTTTTTCTTTAACTTAGGTTCCTTACTGGGAATATTGATTTCTTTTGAATCTTCAGGATCTTCCTGATTGATCTCCTCACCAGTTCCTTTTTTCTTTAACTTTTTGGGAGGAGCTTCTTTTTTTTCTTTTTTCTTAAAAATCATTTGTCTACGCTCCAATCAATTGAACCATCGTCTCCTATGTCTCCATAGTCAAAATTAAGATTTAAATCCTGATAACGATCCAGTCCATAATCTTTTTTTGTTTCTTTTTTTTCATCCTGGGCATATATAGGCGTTTTTTCATAATACTGTGATTCTTTTGCCTTTGCCTTTGTCTGTTCAATCAACATACTGCCCTTGTCAACGCTTATATCTGTTAGCATAGAATCTTTGAAAAGATATGCCTGAAATTCAATTAATTCATTGCCCCTCAAAAATAAGAATCGCCCCTTTATCTCAGGTAGCCCCGTGGCTGCTGTCGAGTTTAAAACAATTTCTGAAGCCGATTTATCTGCAAAACGTCCACATATACGCACCGGAATATTGTTTTTGATCTGACCAGTTAAAACATTGGCATCCGGCCTCTGCACACCCATAATAAGATTAATTCCTGTGGATCGAGATAATCTTGCTAGAGTAGATAATAAACCTTTAATCTTCTCATAAATTTCTCTTTCCTTTTTCGGAACCCCAGTTGTATCCATCATTTCAGCTATTTCATCACAGAAAACACCAATTCTGCATAAATGGCTATTAGTTTTGGTATTGTATTCTGTAATATTTTTAACCCGGCTGTTCCTAAATAGTGCCAGTCTTAATGCATTTTCCTTAACAAGTTCCTCAAGAACTTCCGCAGCTCGCTCTCTATCTGTTACAACCTCTCCATATTGCTCATATTCCAGACCAAACTCAACCCCACCTTTGAAATCTAACATAACCACCCGGGCTGATTTCGTGATCATCTGCCACAAACAAACGTGTAAAATAACAGATTTACCCGATCCCGTCTCTCCAGCAACCAAAACATGAGGGGTACTATCAAGATCAAAAGACACTTGACCCATGACACCTATACCGACTGCCAGACAACTTTCTTTCTCCGGAATAAATTCATCATCCCACATAACCATTTCAGTCAGTTTGTATTCACTGGACAACGCTGTTATCTCGACCACCTTTTTACTTGCTTTATTCATCATCTGCAAAATAGTACAATCCAGTGCCATTTCCAAACGATCCTGGTTCTTTTTCCATTCTCCTAGACTAATTGAAGTTTTAAATAAATAAATGATTCTTTTTGCATCATCCTCATACATTTTTAGGAAATATGGATATTTTCCATCCCGGCCTTTAAATTCAATCTCCTGAAAAATTTTATAAAATTTTTCTACCTCCCTCTCTCCAACACTGCCTATAATTGCCAGATAGATCAATGGGTTGAAAAACAACAGAATATATACTGCACGCTGCAAGTATCCCGGCAAATTAACCCTTTCGAGCTGTAAAAATAATAATGGCCGGAACTTATATGCCAAAAAAGACATAACTACCGCTAACAAAAGTCCAATTAAGTATTTTACTGATTTTAATTTCTTAATTCCCCTAAATACCTTTTTTATAAACCTCCCCACGCCAAAGATTGCACCGGCTATTGCCTGATCAACATCTTTATCCAACTGTGATGCCATTACTTACTTCACCTCCTGCGCTGCTACAATTAATCTTTTTGCTGCCCCATAACAAGTGGACAGGGTAATTATTGGAGCATTATCTATTGTTTTTTTTGATTTTATCAAGGAGTTAATCGATACTTTTTTTAAAAATGATTCATATTCCTTATCACTGAACTCGTATATGTACGATACCGTGTTCTCTTCTGGAAGAATCTGAACAGAAAACACCTCATATTGAAGAATTTCCCCTTTATACTGGATTTTTACAATAGGGTGATCCTCAAACCAAGCTTTGTCCAGATATTTTTTTAAACCAGCAAACATGGTTCCATCCTTCATGTTATGCCCGAAAATTATAGTATTTAAGTCTTTAAAAGGCTCCTGACCGCTGCCTACAAATAAAGATCCAGAAACGCTCTCCTTTCCGTAAAAATCATAATTTAAATAATCTTTATCAGCCTGTACAATAGGATAATCAATGCTCGTTCCATTAATCTCAATCCAGGCAGTATAATTCGGATTAATTTCCTTCATAGCCTCCGTAAAGGCATCTTTTACTGGATTTTCCTCTGTTTTATAAGAGCGCCTCTGCTCCTGCAGCATTTTATACCCCCTATCCGCCGTATGATATGCATTTCTGGCACTAAGTAGCCCAAGGCCAGCGTAGCTTACTCCAATTATGCAAATTCCAATAAAGAGAGCCATTGGGTAATTTTTATATTGCAAACTACTATCCTCCAATAAGAGATAATGCTTGATCTATTAAATCCAGTCCCAGGCTGTGCATGGCCAGCCTGGTGTCCGGATAAAGTAACGCAAGAGCTCCTGTTAAAGCCAATAAACGAATTAAGATCCAAAGTGCCGTTTTCATCAGGGATATCATATGATTAATAACAATTTCACTTATTCGTTTTTTTACAATCTGAATAATTCCTTCTTCTTTTACACCAAATTTTTTTCTTAATTTTTCTTGCTGCTTTTTCTGCTCCTCCTGCTGTTCTATTTTTGCTGCCAGTCTATTTTCGTACCTCATATTTACTGCTCTCCCAATAGGTACTCATAGACTTCATTTTCTTCATAGATGAAAGGATCCGGCGCATAGGAAGCAAAATAAGTACTTACATTCTGTTTTCTCATACTTCTTTTTACATTCTGGCGATCATGCAGAGGCACAAAGCTAAATATGTATCTTACTCTCTCGTAGCACTTTTCTTTTAAAATGTTCTCTGCATATACAACTTCATTGGCCTTGATTCCCCCTACCATAATTTTGATATCCTGATCCAAAAATGACAGTTTTTGAAAATCCGGATCTGTAACAGCTCCGTAATCTTTTACGACATAGTCATATCCCTGTTCATTGGCTGTTACAATATCATCACTCCCATACAGTTCGACTTCCTGAAAAATAAGACTTCCAGTTTTCTCATTTTTCTGAACCTCATCCAGAAAAAGGTCCTTAAGGTCAGTCAAATAACCTTGATTCCCCATTTCGATATAGGCTACCTTATAATCCAAACGCTGCAGGCACAAAATCATTTGTAACGCTTGAGTTGTTGTGCCGATCCGGCTTTGACTTCCGGCTATTCCTATGGTTTTCATTGTTTGTCCTCCTTTTTATTTTTCTTAGAAAGATGATCGAAAATCAGTATCATTGATGCGATTATAATTACAAGTCCGATACTTACGCTTATAACGGGATGGTTTTTAATAAAATTGAGGATAAAATCTAATAAATCCTTCAGATAATCCCATAGTCCTTTTTTACCCTGGCTGCTTTCATTCGGTTTCACTTCCTCATGGCTTTCCAAAGTATACAACGCACGAACAGCCTTTCCGGGCTTAGCTTCGAAAACAACGTTTCCAGCATATTGGGCCTGTACATCTGCAACTTGTTTCGCCCCTTTAGCTACTGCCTGTCTGTAGATCTTTCCATTTTTTTCAGTCCACGGATCACCAGCCCATTCCACATTGTCAAGTCTGTAATAGTCCGGAGATACCTGAATCAAATTAAGAAGTTCAATCTCATAACCGGAAAATGGAGCATTCTCTCTTTTAGGGACCAGAATGTTTCCAAGAGCATAAACATCTGCATCCGCCTCCTCAACTGTTACCAGGAATTCAAAATCATTTGACCAGTGATAATTACCATATTCGTAACTTGCCAGCGGCACATCTACACTGACAATCTCACCGGTAACTCTATTTTTTACTTCAAACTCAGAACTGACCGGAATCTTGTCTATCTGTTCAACTCCTTTATAGTCCACAACATCACTTACTGATTTTGTTCGTTCCTTTAAGGCAGTGTTTATTATTTCATAGCTGGCCAAATCATAAATCTGACCTCCATATTCATATTGTTCTTCCGGCAAATGATTTTCCGGATCATCTACAAATGCTGGAGATGTAATAATAAGCTTGTCCCCCTCAGAACTGATTTCATCTATCTCTTCATCCACCGCTACGGATATTTCCGCAGCGGTTTCCTGAATTGTTTCTGTCGGCAGTATTTGAGAGGCATAAACTTCATTTTTGACCGTCATTGTTGCAGCTATGATAAACAGTACCATCATGAATTTCTTTAGATTATTTTTTCCTCCCAGTCTCTTCTTCCATTTCCACATTCCTGCACCTAAAATACCCAGTATGGAAATGATTAAAATTGCCAGATACTTCCCAATTGGAGTATTATCACCCGTTTTCGCACCAGGCACATGTAATCCGGTTTTTCCAAAATCGGCATATCCCCTACCGCTCAAAGCAGAAGAGTAAAACGCTGTTACCTTTCCGATTTTTTTGATTGAACCATCATCCCTATGATTGTAAATAATGGTTGTTCCAGTCACATTTCCAGCACTATGTACTACAAATTCATAGATGGTATCATTAAGAATGTACCCTGGTGGTGCTTCTATTTCCTGTATATAATAAGTTCCTGTATGTGATGGTCGAATTGTAAAGGTACCATCTTCTTCAGTCAATTCTACGGTTGACCAGCCTTCGTTATCCCATACCCTTATTTTTGTAAAGGCTAAAGAGGCACCTGATTCTCCATCCCGTTTTTCAATTATTATTTCAGGGCAAAGAACGTTTACTACGCTTACTGTGCTTTCACTTGCAATCTCACCATTATCTACTGCAAATGTATAGGTCTCATCTGATAGTAAATATCCCGGTGCTGCTTTAGTTTCCTTATAGACATACGTTCCGTTTGATGGCATATCAAAAGTGGCATAGCCATCTGCTTTTGTTGTCACTACTTTATACTTTGAACCGCTGGAACGATATAGAGTAAACTCTACTCCTTCGATACCCTGACCGGTTTCTGCATCTATCTTCTGAATAGTCATTTGATTCGAACCTGGATCTGTCTTCTTTGGATCTGTCATGGTTACTTCCAGGAGTTCATTCCGGACTGTAAATGGTACATCAGAAGAAAGCAGATATCCTGTTGGTGCCTTTACTTCGTGGAGATAATAAGTTTCACCGACTACCAGTAATCCATTTATTTCTGTTGGATTTTCTGTCGTTTCAAATTCTTTTACAACGGTCTTACTGCTGTCAAGGATCTGTAATATAGCTCCGGATAACTGATTTCCAGCCGTGTTTACCTTATTAATTTTAATTTTTGTAATTTCATTTCTCATTTCAACCTGGTCTATCTCTCCATACTTTCCTACAGTAAAGGAAATATCTTCCGCATAGGCATACCCATCTGCTGGCTTTTCTTCAACAAAGTGGTATGTTTCTCCGGCTATTAGCTTTCCGATGATCTCATGAGGCTGCTCCCCAGTTACCCACTCTTCTACCGGATTTCCTTCATTATCTGTTACACTCATATGATTTCCTGGAAGTTCATCACTGCCCGTGGCTGCTTTTTTAGCGAGGATTACATGGGTGGGGTCATCAATCATAATCACCGTATCCCTTGCCCCATTTAGGCTGACGGTAAAGGCAACATCTTCCGCATACGCATAGCCATCTGCCGGTTTTACTTCATGGAGCCAGTAGTTTTTTCCAGCGATCAGCTGTCCGTTTATCACTTCAAACTGACTTTTTGTTGTAAAGATTAAATCATCACCGGCTGTTATACCATTTCCATCACGGACCGCCTTTGCGGCTGTTTTATCCTCATTTAAGATCTGAAGCGTGCTTCCGGATAACAAACGAGCTGCTTCAGAAGGAGTACTTTCCGTCAGAGACTTGGCCAGTTTCTGAATCTCAACTTCCGTTTTTTTATCCTTCATGGTGACGGTTATGGTTTCAGCTTCTTCCGGTACAGTAAATGTCACACTCTCATTGTAGGCATACCCGGCCGGAGGCTCCTCCTCGTAAAGTTCATAGGTTCTGCCGGCAATGAAAAGTCCGGTAAAAACTATTGGTTCTCCTGCTGGTGCAAATTCCTTAATCAACGTGCCAGTATCCTTTTCCCTGACAGCAAACCGTCCGCCGCTTAGAAGTTCTCCGGTTTCTTGATCTGTTTTTAATATCTCCACTTCTGTCTTTTGATCTTCCATAATGATGGTCTCTGCGACTCCGGTATCCTCTGCAGTAAAACTGATATCTTTTTCGTAAGCATAACCATCCGGAGAAGTGATTTCTTGGAAGATATATTCTTTTCCAGGTGTTATAAGTTCTGCTGGGATTTGTACGTACTCTCCCTCCTTGGTAAATTCATAAATTATCTCATTCGTCTCTGCATCAACGAGCTGATAGCTCCCTCCGGAAAGTTCCTTACCCGTATCCTGGTCAATCTTGGAGAAATAAAGCTGTACTGTCCGGTCTTCCATATCTACGTTATCAATTACTCCCAAAGCGTTTACTTCGAATTGGTATGCACCACTTGTAAGGATACTTCCATCACTATAAGTTGTTGTTTCTGTAAGTTGATAGCTTCCCCCAGCTGTTAAAATCTCCCGGATTGATTCATCATCCCGGTTACTTTTAAATACAGCGCTTTGAAAATTTTTCTGGATTTCTCCGGTAATACTCTCCTCTCCTGGTTCATATCCGTCCGCTTCGTTTTTCGTGATTTCATATCCGATCCCATAGGGCAGACCAGAAAAGGTGATAAATCCGTCCCCGGTAAGGGTAATGTCCCCCTCTCCCTTGATTCTCCCTGTTTCAGAGCCGGTGAATGCCTGGTAGCCAATTAGAACCGCTCCTTCCTGATCTGTGAACTTCACATGGTAAGTAAATGGATCTGTCTGGCTCTTTCCGGTTCCCGTCAGCTTATTGATAATACTCACTGAACCGTCCGGAACAATCGGATTCCAGAGACTGGTGGTTTTTGTGACCACTCCGGCTGTCGTTAAAAAGGTTGCTTTCGCTTCTGTTCCTGTTTCTCCGCTCACCACGATCACCACATCCACGGTTCCGCTTTCATGAGCGGCTACATCAGAAAGATTCCAGGTTACGGTTCCGTTTAACTCCACTCCATAAGCCGTGGAGCGTAGGTAATCAAGTCCCTCAGAAAGAACTGCTTTTACCTTTATATCTGCCGGGTAACTGTATGGATTGGTGTAGGAAATTGTGTATTTCACGACACTTCCTGTTTTTACTGCACTGTGATCTGCTCCAACGCTACTTGTTACTTTGGCAATCGGATTCTCTTTCGTGACTGGATTGGTTATGGTGTAATCGTGGGTATCGTCACTGACGGTCCAGTCTGCCAGTACATTTCCCTCTAAGTCAGTCAGTTCTTGCCTGGTTTCTAAATAAGTTCTGGAAGGCAGCGTGTAGCTTCCCTGATCATCAAGATAGATCCGTCTGGTCTCTTTCCTGGATTTTTCTGTCTGACCGTCTGAATACTTGGTATACTCGGTAATCTCATATAAATGTCCGTTCGTGATCCCGTCATCAGCCGTCAAGATTAGGCTGTTTCCTGTTCCCATGAAGGCTGGAAGCTCTGTCCCAGTGTCTAAATCCTTTAAGATGAGATAGGTTTTTACCGGAACTCTCCCGGTTATGGTAAGGGCTTCTATGGTCCCGTTCTCACTTGCCAGTTTTAAAACACTGAAATCATTGGATACGTTTAAGATTCCGGTTCCTGCCTGATTTATGGTAAAGATCACCGGCGCTGAAAGAACGTATCCAGCTGGAGCTTTTAATTCCTCCATGATATAAACTTCTCCTGCTGACAGCTTCTTTGTCAGGGTAAATCCGTCTGATCCGGAAACGGCTATTGCTATGGCTTCTCCGTTCTTTTCATATTCTCCGTTTACCGATACTGCCTGGTAAACAGCTATTTCTGCACCCTCCACCGCCATGCCAGTGTCAAAGTTGGTTTTCTTAAAATGAATATTAGTCGGGTCATTCTCAATTTCACAGGTATATAGTATTTTATTTCCGTTCCCTTTCCCGTCAAATTGGAATGTTTTGCTTCCCTCGGAAATCTGGTAAAAATCCGGCGGGGAGATTTCCTCTACTGTATAGGTGTAGGCTTTCACAGTTCCGTCTGTCTGGACCTTTCCTACTAAAAGTCCGGTAAGTTCTGCTATACCATCCGATCCGGTAGTCATGTACCAGGTGTCTCCGGTCTCTTTGTTCGTTACTTCAAACCTTGCATGTTCCAGCCCGTCCCCGGTATCGGAGGCTTTCTTTTTTATTTCCAGTTTCCCGACGGTAGGGGTATTGACCACTTTATAAAATGGAATCTTTTCCGCGCCAACCGTGATCTTTACCGGATCTGCTTTCTGCATATAGGCTGGTGCTTCGGTTTCTACGATGTAGTAGGTTCCGTAAGCGGTTTTATCAATCCGGTGCGGTTTTAAATCTCCAACAGACAACCCATCCGGGACTTCTCCGTTAAACTGGTCATCTTCCGTATAGGTTCCGTCTGATCCGGAAGTCCAGGTCTCAATGAGGTGATCTTCATCCTCTAAAAGATTCCCGGCTGCATCTGAACGGTAAAGGGCAAGCGTTGCGCCGGTGACTGCATATTCGTTCGTACCGTCATTTACTACCTTTATGACATTGATGTACTTTTCCTCATTTTCAAGGCTGAATCTCTGCACATCTCCTGTTTCATGAAGGACGATTGCTTTCGGATCGGCTGCTTCAAACCCATCCGGGACCGTTTCTTCCACCAGCACGTAATTTCCGGTCTTATCACCTCCTGATTCTGTATTAAACGGAAGATAATCCATCCGGTGCATCCCCTCTAAGGTGTCATAGCTTTTGATCCCTCCATTTTCTTTATAATTAAACTGATATTCAAAGATCAAAGGCAGCTGACCGTCTGCATCAAGGGAACCAGTTGTCACGTTCCGGTAAATGGTGATCCGAATGGTTTTTCCCGTATCCGTGGTCCATGTTTCCACAATGCCCTCACCTTTTCCAGCCTGAATAATATCGGTAAGGGCTGCGGTCCGCTCTCCGTCCTCGGTGTACCAGGTAAAGGAGGTTAGTTCCTGCTCTTTTTCTTTGTAGGCAGCTTCAAAATCCGTGATAAAGCTGGACTGGTTATCCGATAGTCCCAGAAGCGCTTTTAATCGGTCAATGACACTGGAACTGATTTCTATTTCCTTCGTATACTCCGTTAAATCATCGGTGGTCCACTGATCTACCAGTTTTGTCTCGTCATACACAGGCTTTCCATTCTCTAGCAAAATGTTCCCATTGGTATCTGTTTTTGCTTCATAAAGAGCAAGCCCGGCTGCATGATCATTTGAGAGAGAAACCTTATTTCCTTTGCTGTCCGTGTAGTACTTATAAATCTCCAGCTTGGTATGGTCATTTTTTAAGTTAACGGTCTGCACTTCTCCCGTTGCTTTGATGGTTAACTCCATGGAGGAACGAACATATCCGTTTGCGGCCTCCAGCTCTTCTAAGAGATAATCACCGGCTGGGATTCCCTCAAAATATTTGGGACTGCCATCCGTGATCCAGTCGGCCGACACTGTGACCGGCTCATTATCGGAGGAACGTTCTACGGTCCATTTGGCTGGTGTCGTTTCTGCTTTCACCATATAATATCCATTCGGGTAGGTGTCACTGTCCGTGGTATAGATCCGTTTTGCTTTATAAAGAATCAGACGGGCACCGGATACCTGGCTGTAACTGTATGCTCCTTTCGGTTCAGTGACTGTTAATCCAGACTGGTAATCACTGATTACGTTTAATGTCTGCTGATCCGCTGCGTCGGTTTTGGCAATCTCTACTTTAATTTTTTCATCTTCCATTCCAGTTTTTTGGACATCTTCGGTCTCTGCCACGGTGATCCCTTCCGGAAACCCTTTGGTATATCCGGAGGGAGCTGTTACCTCCTCTAAAATGTACGCCCCTGGAATCACTCTCTTTAACATATCCGCCTGACCTACTGTCAAATCTCCCTTAAACGGATCATTTGGATACTTCTCTCCGCTTATCCAGGTGTTTTCCATTACCCAGGCCTCACCCTGCCGGTGATAGAGTTTCTTATCATCCGTGGTGTTTTCTTCCTCTCCTACGTCCTTCATACCAGTCTGATTGTTAATGCCGTAGGAAGCATCGTTATAAGCGGAAAGAAGATCATCATACCGATAGCGGACATAGTCCCCGTCAATGTCATAGACTGGTTCTCCCTTTTTATAGGTCTGCCCGGATTTCTGGTAATATTCCGGCAGTCCATGACTATCAATTACGGGATTCATGCTTTTTCTTAAGCTTGTTCCATCATAGGTTCCGATGGTATATTCCTGATCCGTATCGGCATTGATAGCAGCAATCCGGAATGTCTTTATCTTTTCCCTGGCAATCACTGCGCCGCTCTCTGTCCGGGAGATCTTCACCGGCCATACCAGAATCTTGTCTCCTTCCTTTGCGTATGCCATGCCGGTAGTCGGGTTAACGTAAGAATCCCGGTTCCCATCACTGTCAAGATGATACATGACCGTACCAGCGCTTAAGGTAAAGACTTTATCTGTGGAATTATATTTCACCGCCAGTAAATCCCCTCCAGTCAGTTCAAAGGCTGGCTGTCCGGCTTTCAGGATAAAAATAGATCCCTGATTTTTTATTAATACCTTATTACCATTCCGGTCATAGCCATAGAGTTTCCCGTCCGTTCCTGTTTCTGTTGCCGTTAAGTTCCCAAGGGAGTAATAAAGGATATCCGTATCCTCCCGTTCTATGGTCTCATAGGTCCAGGTTCCGTCTCCGGTTTCTCCTGTAAGGCTCCCTTCTTCATCCTCCTTTCTTAAAAACTCCACAGTTGTTCCGGCGTAGCCAGTGAGTACCTTCATGGATTGGACATTATTATTCCGGTCCCTGGTCACTTCTACGCCGCTATACCCATAATCTCCGCTGTCCCCGTTCTCTGTGACCGATATGGCATCGTAAAGCGCCATCTTTGCACCTGCCACGTAACGGTTAGTATCATCCGCAGTATCCAAGGTTCTCTCAATCAGGCCGTAGCCGGCAAAGACACCGTCTATATAAACCAGAGTCACATCCTCCCCGGCATCCTTTCTGGACTGAAGATATTCCATGGTTCCCTTATACCAGGCATAACCTAAGTAAACTCCGTTTTTATAGGCGAACTCTAGGTTCTCCGTTCCATACTCCTGCTTTAGTGCCAGCTCCGTTCCTTCCAGTCTGGTATTCGTTTTATAGGTCACGGTCTGGTCGGAATCTTTGATTTTTGATACTTCCAACCGGATGGGAGTGTTTCCTACAAAGATTCTGGCGGTATCCGTTTTGCCTTGCGGTCCCTCTCCCGTTTCCTCATCAAAGACAGCTGCAGCCACCCGGCTGTCCCGGTCCCCGTCTAAATAATACGTGGTTTGATCGGAATAAATCTCAATGGCAACCGGCTTGGTTCTTACATAGCCTGCCGGAGGCTTGATCTCACAGAGGACATAGGTTCCTGCTCCAAGAGGCTGGGGAGTAATCAAGTATCCTGTATTCTGGTCCTGATCGGTCGTAGCGGATAAATTACTTTCCTGTGCCATTTTTCCATCCCTGGTGGTGGTGAGTGATTCAAACTGCCCGGTTCTTCTTCCCTCTTCATCAGAAAGAATTACCTGTTCTCCTTCCTCACAGACCGGGGTTCCGGCTGGAACCAGACCGCTGTAGGTCTCGTCTGACTGAGTGATATCGCTGGCTCCCATGGCTTCTAAAAATTCTTTCGAGCCTACAATCCGGGTATCTGTTTCATAAAACTTTACCTTTCCATCTGTGTTTTCTCCCTCATCTCTGGAAGCGGCATAAAGAGCAAAGAACGCTCCGTCATGGAGGATGTTTTCTCCGGTTTCTGAATCCAGCTTTTCAATCCGTAACCGGCTGTTATAGAACGTATTTTTAAACTTCCGGTATCCGTATCCCTTATAGCTTGCACTCTTGTCACTGTTTGGTGTCATATCAGCAGCTTCATCCGCTGGCTCCGTTACGGACCAGGGCACTAGCATGGAAGCATATTTCCCGTCATAGGCGGTCTGCATCCCCTCCATGGCGGTCACCTGATCCCGGTAAACCTCTCCGTCCTCTGCTGGGAAAGAAACGTTGTCATAGGTCTGTTTGTCTTCCGATAGGGAACCATAGTGATAGATTTTTTCGATTCCGTTTGTTTCATAGGTGGAACCATTGGCGGTTGCTGTTGCGCCATTTTTATCATCCGCTAAGTAATGACTGGCTGCATTTCCTCCCTCTTCTGCCGAATCAACCAGGGTGTTGTAGTAATCCTTCATTGGATCAGTTCCGTCCTGGGTAATGGTAACGTGTCCATTCCCAGAAGGATCACCGGCAGACGTTCCGGAGAGTTCATCAAGATCCAGACCGTAGGGATAAACTTCATAATTCCCTAAATAATTGTGTCCCCGGATCACATACTTTCTTAAATCTTCTGATTCCCCCGGCCACTCCTCGTTAAACCGGATATGATATTTGGCTGAAAGGGAAGAAACGCTGTCCGCTGCGCTGTAGTTGTAATAACTGCTTAACTTCTCCGGAGTCTGATCTGTTCCAGACTTTCCTCCCTCATAGACCGCCGGAAGTTCGATTTCCTTTGGAGCATCCGTCTTATAATGCTTATTAAAAAGATCTCCTAAGTCCTTATTAAAAGGCTGCTGTTCCACTGCCAAATAGGCACCATAAGGAAGATACTCCGAAATCCCATAAGTGTACCCGGAGGCAGAATCTTCTGTATCTGCACTAAGCGTTGTAAGATCCTTGTCACTTCCTCCGTCTGTCTCACTGTCCCAGGCAATGGAATAAATCTCATCAAGGTCATAGGTAAAAAACGGCTTTAAGTAGTTTTCTGCTTTTTTTATGGCACTGTTAAGGGCCTGATCATAAATCTGATCCGGATAGCTTTCACTTCCTGAAGCACTTTCTGTTTCTCCAGCCTGATTTTCCTTTACCAGCTTTGCCACCTCATCGTCTAAATACCAGGTGATGGCAAACTGGCGGACTTCATCGGACCGGATGGCATTATCCCTTGCCGGATCAGAGGTGTTGGTATCATTTTCAATGTCCGGATTGTCAGGTACGGCCGGATACTCTTTTTCTCCCCCGGCTGTTCCAAAAAGGAGCTTTTTGATAAAAGCAAACGGCTTAAAAGAAGAGGTTTTTTTATCTGCCTGATCCCACTGGTCTACATTGGCCACTTTGATGGCATCATAAAACTTTTCATAGTTGTATTGGCTGACATCCCGTTCTGTTCCGGAACTGTCTATGACCTTCTGAGAGGTTTTTTCCAGTATGGAAGTGTAACCCGTGTTCTGATCCGTATTAATGAAATTATTGGTGTAGCTGTAAAGCTCTGTATTTGCTATGGCTGAATCGTTAGAATCCTTTTTTAACGGGCTTATATGATAATCAACTTTGGTATAAAGTTTTTGGACCTTTTCCGGGAACTGGTCCCGGTAGGCACTGATATCCACGGTATTTCCATTCCGGTCCTGCCAGATCACGGTTCCATCCTCTGCCCGGTAAAGCCGTTCCAAGTTTGATTTTAAGTAAACCTTAAACCGGAAGTTTTTTAAGTAGGCCGCATTTTCTCCGGTTCCTCCGCTGCTCTTAGTAAAATGATCCTCATGGCCGGTGGCTGCATAGGTGTTATTTTCATAGGTTCCATCTGCATTTACATAAATATCCTTGGTGATTTTCACCTTCTGCATAATGGGACGCTCCACAACGGAAATACTGTCCTCACGGGTTCCTCCGTCTGCATACAGCTGATTCTTATCATAACGGAGAGTGACCGCTTCCATATAGGTCCCGGCTCCGGAAAGGTTTGGAGAAACAGAAATGTTTCCGTAATAGAGGGCCGATTCCTGAGGCGAAGTATAGGTTCCGGAAATCAGATCATAGCTATAAGTAATCTTATAGTCCGTGGTTTCCGTCCCTTCACTCCCTTCTACATTGATGGTATAGCCTTTCCCGTCATAGACTGCTTCTACTTTTGTGTCCACGTCCGTTAATTCATATCCGGGACTTACCTGGACTTCCTTTTCCACCATTACTGTCTTAATGCTGCCGTCACTGTTTCGGATCGGCTCCCCTTTTGCATAAACCCAGTAGGTACGGGCCGAATTTTCTGTTACTGTAATCCCTGATAGATCTTCCGGATAAACTGCTATTGTCTGGGACAGTTCTCCGCTCTTCACCTTTGCATAAGTGATAAAGCCATTGGAATTTTCCGTATAATCCTCCAGCTGATCCGGTGTGTAGGGAACGTAGATATACCCGGAAACTGATGTTCCACCAATTTCATACGTAATGTCCATCTTGATATAGACAAGTTTTAATGCTTCATCGTATAAACCGGAAGCAATGGTGCTTCCCACCCGGTAGGAATAGCGGACCACCGCCACTCCGTCCGTAACCTCAGCTACCCGTAGGCAGTTGAATACAGAAAGTCCAGCCGTCTCCATGCCTTCATACAGGCTTTCTGCCTGTTCTGAAAAGGTTTCTCCCTCTAAGGGAATTAAAATCCAAGGCGCTCCCTCATCCGGTTCTTTAAAGGAAGCCTTTTGTAAAACGGTATTGACATCCTCGGCTAAATCCCCGGTATTTTCCTGGTCTGCAAAGGTGGGAATGGTATAGCGCATGGCATTGGAGGGGCGGATCACGGTATAGTCATACTCCGGATCAGATACCATGGTCACCGCTCCCGTTTCACCGTTTGGAAGGGTAATGGTATCACCAGCTTTTGCTTCCACGTAGGAGCCATTTATGAGAACCTTGGCTCCCTCTACTTCTGCTACGGCATTTTCACTGGTATAAACATACTCCGTATGGGTCCCATCCGGATCTTCCACCACCTTGCTTTCCGTCCGGTAAAAGGTGGCTCCCTCCGGAATATTCTGAGCATAGATCTGATAACCATTTGTAGTGCCGCTGCTCTTTATGGTAAAGGTGTTTGCTTTCTTTGCCCGGTTAATATCTAAGGTACTGGCGGACACGGTTCCTTCTGCTGACGGGCTTCCCCCTGCTTCAAACGCTTCCCGGTTGGAAACAGAGGAATCTTTTCCATATACCGAAAGCTCATAGCCCTCTGACCGGGTCAGCTCCTTGATATAGTACTGGGTTCCGTCGGCATTGACGATTAAGGGACGTCCGATCCAGCAGTTTCCATTTAAGCTTTGGTTGTTCTCAATAGGATAGGAATGGCTGCTCTCTCCTGTGCTGTCTTTTCCCTGATTGGAAGAAAGTTTTTCATATCCAGAAGAGGTCTCATTCCGGCTGTCGGTTAAGGAGATACTGCTTCCTTTCGCGGTATGCCCGGTAAAACTCTCTGCATCGGATTCCTTCCCTGCCGCAGCTGCCATTCCGGTATAAAGGTTTTTAGGTGCCTGATCTGCAAAGCCATCAGAAGTTTTTTCGATTGTTCCGGTGTTATAATTGAATGTATATCCCGGTGCCTGGGTAATGGAAATAAAACTGGCATCCCCGTTCCGGTCCGTTGTAGCTACAGAAACTAAATCATCCTTTTGAAATACCACACCGGAGTGTCCGTCCGGATGAGGGATATCGGCTGCAACAAATAGTCCGTAAACCGCTCCCTCTAAGGTCCCGTCTCCCTGGGAATCCCCATAGGCATCATAAGTGGCGGATTCTTCTTCCTTTAACGCCATATCTTTCTTATTAAAATGAATATCGCCTTCCGTCCGGTGGTCATAGACGATAAAGGTCCAGTCTTTTATGGAGGAAGACAACAGGGAAAGGCGATTTGTCTCTGTGGATTCTGGTAAGGAATAAAGAAAACTACTGCTTCCTGATTCCTCGTCCTCATCATCAGAGGAAGCAGATAAGGAAAGTAAGGATACGGTCATACGCGCAACCGATTTTAAACTTGTAGTTACGGTTTCTAAGAGACTGGTTAAGGTAACTTCCCCGTATACCGCATCTGCTTCGGAGTCGGAGGCAATCTTTTCTTCTGCCGGGACTGTTTCCAGCACAGCTTCCGTCGTTTCTGCCTGTGTCTCCGTTTCTGCTTCCGGCGCTTTTGTGGAATTTACGGTTGCCTCAGAGGAGTTGGCAGACGTTTCTGGTACTTCTTCTGTTTCCGCCTGGGTCTCAGCTTGCATCTCCTCACTTGATTCTGCCTCTGTCGGAATCGCTGTTTCTTCCTGCACCACTGCTTCTGTCTCTACTTCGGTTTCCTGTATTTCGGTTTGATCCGCTTCGGTTTCCTCCTCTATCACCACCTGATCTAATTCTTCCTGATCGGGCAAATCGGTATTTTGCGTCTGGTCTTCTGAATCAGATAAAGTGAAAACCTGATCCACGGAACCGAAGCCGACAAAAAATTCTGTTACAAGGGGCTGTACTGTGTTTAAGCTGGAAGCGCTGACGGTTAAACTGTCACTTTCAAAGTCTGAATCATCATACCCAAGTCCGGAAGATCTATAATCCTTATACTCACTGGACGTAACCGTTCTCCATTCCAGTGGAATATCATCCGGGTGGTTCCCATGGAGGGAATAGCCAGGCGCAGGGGCGGTTTCCTTGGCGGAATACTCATACTTTAAAGAGATAAAATCCTTGTAAAACTCATCCCTGTCCGCTTCCAATGCCTCCCTCTGGGTCTGTCCGGTTGGATCAATTGCATGAAAGAATCCCCCTTCCTCTACAAGCTCCTCGCATTCCTTTACTCCTTCCAACCAGCTGGCCCATGCGCTATCATGGAGCTGCTGGTTATACTCTTCCGCCGCTTCAATTTCAGACTCATTGGTCTGTTCGCCGGTTAACTCATCGTACTCCGGTTCAGGGATTTCCTCATACTCAACCACTGGAGCCGGGTGTCCGCTGCAATAGCCTTTTAAGTAGGTATAACTTCTGGAATCGGAATGGGCTGTCTTACTGTGAATGTTCCCATTGGAATCTACGTAGTGGAGCGTTCCGTCCGAATCCGTAATATGCTCATCTGCATTACAAGGATCTTTTTCCGGATCGTCCCAGGTTTCAAACTGGGTGCCGGAGGAATTGCCCTGATTGTAACGATTTGCTTCGGAATCATTTAATCCCGTATCCCCACTGTAATTTAACGAGATCCTTTCCTCATCCCCCCCTGTATCCTCTTCCCAGGATGCATCCGTAAGGGAACCTAAGTTTGAAGAATAATCACCAGCTCTTTTTAGATTTAAATCTGTGCTTTTAAGCTGGGAAGAATCAAACTTTTCTAAAACATCCCAGTGAGTATCTGCAAGGGGCTTTCCCGTTTCGGAATCAAAGGCATTAAGTCCTACGTTATAACTGGCACCAAAGCCTTCTGTGTGTTTATACCTCTGTACCTCTGCGTTTCCGGCAGAGCCGACACGGACATGGACTTCTAAATCCTTGTCCATCTTGGCTGCAAAGTAAGTCTGAGAGGTATCAAAAGCATATGTTGAACCATCTGGATATCTAGAATCTTGAGAATAAAATTTAAAAGTTGCAAGTTGTGCAGACCCCAGATCCTTTGCAAGATCCGCTCCAATCTGGCTTGGATTTGGCCAATACAGGGTTGCGATCCCCTTTTCATCATCTGGAACTTCACCCGTCTGTGAGGTAAATACAAGTCCAGCATCGGTCGGACCACTGAATGTCCAGTCTCCGTAAAGATCCTTTGCTGCCAAATGCTGATAGTAATCTTTCACTGCATCATTGGAGTATGGAATGGTAATTGTATAAGTATCTGAAGCGTGATCCATCTTAGCAAAATAAACGGTATCCTCTGAATCTACATTAAACTGTTTTGTAATCGTAGCTGCATCCCACACATTCCCAAACATCCACTCTGCCCAGTTTTTACAACCTCTGGCTGCATACTTAGAGTCTATCTGAGTACTTGCCAACTGGTTATACACGGAACGGTCTCCTACAGAGTTTGGATTCATTTGTTTTAGAACGGACTTATAATCCGCGCTGTCGCGAAATAACCCTAAATCCGTTTCCCATTCTCCGGTAAATTCACATTCATTGGCAGCGATCCAGTTAATAACCGCAGCCACAATATATTTTGCTGTGCCGGTATTTGCATCGTTACAGGCAGCAATACTGTCATTACGCCCCAGATAGGTTGCATAGATGTTTATGAGGAAATTGAATTTCTTACGGGTCTTATCTTTTGCATTATCTCCGGTAGGGAATTCAGTTGGCATATCATCTGCAGTCCAATATTTCTGTAGAAATGCCTGGCTGCCTAGGTATATCCTTGAACTCTCACTATGCATTGCCACACAGTATAAAAAAGTTTTATCAAACTCGTCGTAATCATTCTCATTTGACTGATTGTTCTTCACCAGATACTGCTTGGCTCCAGCCGGGAAATTGCCTTCCGTTACCGCTGCTCCTAAGTAAAAGTCCTTAGTCTCATACATTAATCCGGTTGGAGTGTACCCCTTGCTGCTTGCATCTGCCCCAAAAGCGCTGGAATCCCAGGATATCCAGGCCGACGGCTCTATGGTCTGTGCGTAGTTGGCAAAGGATATCATATTTTCCGGAAAATAAGGCAAAAATGCCATTACTGAAAGGATTAAAGCCATAAGACCCGCTGTTTTTCTTTTTATATCAAACCTTTGTAACTGATTTTTCATTTTTTCTTCCTCTATTTACAACAAAAAAAGACCACCGATTATGAGTTAACCGATAGTCTTTTTTTAATTTAGTTTTTTATTATTTTATTTAGAAAAACGGATTTGGCTTATCGTATTTATGTTGCTCACTTGTTTGCACATCATAAACCAAAAAACCTATTGGGTAGTTTGAATAGCCATGCCAAGCAGTAAAATCCGTTGTCTTTTTTGTCTTCACCTGTCCATCAATCATCAACTGTCCAAGCTCATTGACTTGATAGCCGTCTGGGGTGATGGTATTGGTGTAAAGGTATCCATACTCATTAAAGCAATAAGCATACTTTAGACCATCTTGTGTCCCATCTGGGGCTATCATTAGCCAATTCCAACTGCTTACAGTACTACTTCGGCTATTTCCATACCAATAATTAGTAACTCCATTTTCATTCGATGGATTTACTAAATTTTGGTGCCAAGAAAGCTTTTCATATGGTAATGAATTTGCATATTCCAATTGACCTTCACGAGAGCCATATGAAGCTATATCACCGTTTGCCATTATAGTAACTCCATCTGCGTTAGTTGACATTCCACCCGCAAATGTCACATTTCTCATAAAATCCCCATGCAAATCTTTTATATAATACGTATAAGAATCCTGCTTAATAGCTGTTCCTGAATAAAAACTAAAATCTTTATTATCCCACTCATTCGTTGTATATCCTGCCGGTAGCTTATCTGCAGTCCAAATTATTTCTGCAAATGCCGGTGTTGCTATGGTTATTGAAAGCGCCGCTGCTAATATTGCCCCTAATAATTTCTTTTTCATATTTCACCCTCCTATATGCTATGATGATAACATATATTAATCCACTTATCAAGGCGCTTGAAAATGCACTAATATATGCTATCATCCATTTTAGACTTTCAAAAGCTCACTTTTTTAACTTATGAATTCTTCTTACTGTACTCGCTGGAGCATCTATATATTCTCCAGTATTTAACAGTATCCCGACAATATCATTACTTGTACCTATAACAATTCCGTACCTCTCTTTGCTTTCTGAAATTACCATAACCGGTATATCTCTACTCTTTTCTCTCATTGTAAGTTTCATCTTATCTCCCCTTCTAAATTCCTTTCTTAAATTTCTAATTTAATTACCAAACATCATATGAAACTCATCTAGTATCATATATTCTTTTTTGAGTGGTTTTCTTCTCATCCTCATGCTATGTAACTTTAGCCAATTATTTGACTTGAACATATGCTCTACGCTTCGACAATGCACTGGGTATAATTTATTTATACCTTCTAATGATTGGTTAATATGAAAACAACGCCCTTCGCCTGGCATTCCGAAAATAAAGTCATTTTGTCTTTTATTATGGTCGAATACATTAAAAACGATTGGCTTTTCAATTCTTTGTTCATTACCAACATATACACCATTTTCATTATCCATTTTTAATTACTCCTTTAAATCTCGTTTTATTTACTACTTTTTATTAAATCACATCTAAAAGAACTGGTAAGATATACTGTTCCATTTTCTGCTATTACTTGGATCTGTTCCCCCTCATAATCTGTCCATGATTTAATTTTAGTATCAACAACTGTGCCATCAGCGAGTTGAATAATTGCTCTATCGTATGAATATGTTGTATCTAATAATGTTCTGTTTCCGCATCCAGTCAAAGCACTCAATACGAAAATAATCAGAAGTATTTTTATTCTACTTTTCATTTATTTCCTCCTTTTTTTCTCTGCATAAATCCAATAATATCCGTTTCCACCATGGCAATTGGCAACAATATGCAGAATCCATTGTATAGTTACACCCAGCTTCATTATGAAGTGTATGGGGTATCTATTGGCATTAAGAGCGAATTATTCTGGCAATACCTTACTGATTATTCCTTGCTCTACAAGCCTTTTAAATTCCCCTCTGGCTACCTTCTTACACTCTGCCTTTGTTCTCTCACTCGCTAATAAATGCCCACTAAATATGGCTTTCCAGCCGTACATATACTCTCCCATAAACATCTTTGTTGTTCGGCGGTAATCTATGTTACATTGATCAAAACTTAATTTGTTTTTGACAGCTTTAACGGGTATTGAATCTTTAATCAGATCCTCATGCCTTACAATAGTATAGCACCCTGTGTGATTTCCCTCTTTAATAACAACTTCTGCTGAAGACTCGTTATAGTTCATCTTAATAACCTCTACTTTCAAAACTTTGTTATCAATTTTAGCTTTCATATATGTGATCCTCCTTTTCGTTAATGCTAATATTTATTTGCTTTTGCTAATATTATATTAGCATAGCATTTAATGCATGTCAATACATTTAATTAGCTTTTGCTAATATTTTTTCAATTGACGTTTACTTTATATTAGTATATAATTATAAAAAAGGAGGTTCTCTCAATGGGAATGAGGTATTATAAACTATTTGATCTAATTAATCGTAAAGGGATGAAAAAAACTGATCTACTGGAGGTTATCTCTAGTCCTACACTTGCTAAACTATCTAAGGGAGAGACCGTAACAACGGACATCTTATGCAAGATCTGTTGTTACCTAAAACTTCAGCCAGGGGATATCATGGAGTACGTAGAAGAAGGGGATTCTTAAAATAGAATCTCTTTTTCTTTTCCTTTAATTCTAAGGCATATATTTTTTTCTATCGGTTAAATTTTCGGTTGTCAATGTGCCGTGGCTGCCTGGCCGGACAGGAAGGTTACTGCATTGCAGCAACCACTTTCCCGTCCTTAACCCATTGGCCCTTTTCATTTACTTCATATTGTCCATCAATGACTGTTTCAGTCATTACTTTTCCTTTTGTTCCATTAGAAACCGGGTTAAAATAATACCAGGCTCCATCTATACTCTGCCAGCCAGTGAGCATCTGCCCCTGAGTTCCATCCGTAGCTGATTTTAAATAATAGGTATTACCATCGGCATCCGTCTGCCAGCCCGTTACCATGAATCCGTCCTTATCAAATCTATACCAGGATTCTTTTTCCTGCTCTCCGCTTGCATATGGATTGCTGATATACGCCCATTCGTCTGAATAGGTCCGATCCGATGCAAAGATCCATTTCCCGTTTGCGATCCGCGTCCAGGTTCCAGTTACAGCTTCGGCTGAAGCAGCTGGTCCCTGGGTATTTCCAGTGGTTGTTACTCCTACAGAACGGGAGCCACCTCCGCCTCCTGAAGATCCGCCCCCTCCTGAAGAACTAGAGGAATATGTTTGATCGATTACTTTAAAGGTAAGAGTGATATTCACCGGATCGGATACGGTTCCGTCACTGGATATCGCATAGATAACCGCTGCAGCCGTTCCAGTATAAGGAGATTTACTCATGGCTTCCCTGATCCAGCTGGCCGTCACTTCCTGATTGGCATTTAACAGTACCGGCGTAACCGTTCCATTCTGGTCTACGGTAAGGATTCCGGTATCAGAGGAAGTCCATGAAACAGTCTTTTTATTTACAGAATAGAGGGAAGCAGTAAATACTTTGCTGTCTCCACCGCTCCATGTGAGGGTTGGATTGCTCCTCTTTCCTGTTTTTGTGAGTACCAGGTTAAAACTTTCACTCTCCCGGTCTGCTTCGATACACTCTGCCTGAAAGGTTAGATTTATCGTACAGGATGCAGCCTTATTCCCATCTGCTGTCACAGCAGTGATTACCACGCTTTTTTCTGCCTGATATGGCGCTTTTAAAAGTGCTTCCTTAATCCATGGTGCGCCATCAACCGGAGTTACATTTCCGCTCTGGTCTACCGCTACCGATTCGGAATCAGAAGAAGTCCATAACACGGTCTGATTATAAGGTTTATGTTCTGCTGTCTCTTCCAGCGTTGGAAGAACGGTTTCAGTTAGTTTCCTTGTTTCAAAACCAGTCTTCTTGTTTGTTTCAGAGTTGATATCCCCTGCCTTTTGATAACCCAGGCTGTAGGAAAGCGCCGTCTGGTTCAGGGTAATTCCCTCCGGTACAATTCTTGTCTGGTCACTGGTAACAAAGTTTACTTTGATCTGACAGACGGCAGATGCCTGATTTCCAAGCTTGTCTTTTCCGACTACTGTTATGGTTGCTTCCCGGCTTCCGCTTCCCTGTATTTTTTCATAACTGTCATTGCTTCGTATTCCATCATCCGTAGCAATGATATCCTTGATCCACTTAGCTTCCTTGATAGCTGAAACGGAAGCCTCCCGGTAAGCGTCTGCATCCTGAGAGACAGTAAGGACGGCTGGATCAGAACTTGTCCAGGTCACTTCATCTTTGGAAAAATAATCTGGGGTAAAAGTTGCCGTCAGGGACTGGGGCGCTGTTACCGTTACTTTTTCTGTAGGTGCCGTCCGGTCTCCGGTCAATGTTCTTGTAACCGTATAAGTAAGGGCTGTTTTATCAAGGGAAGCCCCTTCCGCTGCTACCAGCGTATTGTCTATGATCTGAAAGGTAACTCCAACCCGGCAGTTATCTGTACAGGGCTTTCCCTCAAAGGAAGCGGCTGGTCTGGTCTGAGCTGTTAGGACTGCAACTCCACCATTTTGATATCCTGCTCCGTAAATGGTGTTTGGAATTTTGTACTGATAGCTTCCATCTGCCTGTGTCTTTTCCGCTGCTTCAATAATTCCAGTAAAGAAAGAAGCATTCATATTTAAGGAAATGCTGGCTGATTTTGCCGTATAACCATCGGTTCCTTCATCATCATTTGTTGCAAGACTGATTAACTCCGGATCATCAATGCTCCATTTTACCCGGTTATCTTCCACGTCATTGTTTGCATCGATGGTAGCTGTGATATTCACTGCCTGTACTTCGGTTCCCTGTTCTAAGGTTCCGTTTAAATATCTGGCAAGAAGTTTTCCCTCTTTATTGCGGATCTCCGTAGTCTTAGTCGGATTCTTTCGGTTTCCAGTTCTTGTCTGAGTCACTGCAAAGGTGTAGTTATCCGGGGTAACCTCAATGGACACTGCCACCTTTTTGTAAACCGCAGAAATGTTAATATCCTCCTCCGGCATAGTAAAGGTATAAGCATGGCTGCTGTCTGAATAAGTACTGCTCTTCTTTTTCCCTGCCGCATTCGTATAAGTAGGAGTCCCATTCATCTGAAACTTTGCTGTATCTGTATTGTTTGGGGAAGTGGTGACGCTTACCACGCTGCCAGCTGCAATCGCCCCACGGTTTTCCTTATCAATGGTTTTTGAGTACTGAGAACTGCCTCTTACTTCCAGAGTTGCGATATCGTAAAAATTCTGGTTATTGGCCACGGTATCAATCTGATCTACGGTAAGCAAGTAACCTCTGATCGGACGGCCCAGGGAATTGGGTGCAAAGTGATCCAGCTGATAATCATCCTCCCCATCACTATCTAAGATGGATAAAATACCGTCCTCCAGCTCCTCATAAAAGTACTGATCTGAGATAGTCTTTTTACTTCCTCCCTGTACCAAGGTGTAATATAAATCACTGGTGTTCCAGTAACCGACATGGGCTGCATACGTATAATCGTTGTCATCTACAATCTCCGAACCGCATACATTGGCACTGATCTTGCTCTCAGTATCTGCAAAGAGGTAAGCCACGTCATCAATATAGTTAAAATTGGTGGCAGCTCCGGATCTGGTTCCGATGAAGGTTCCCTCCCTGGCCATAGACCCAAGCTGAGAGTTTCCGATGGTTCCCTCAAAACGGGCCACCTTTAACTTACCAGCTGCATATCTGCCGGTGATTCCGCCGATTGCCGTTGAGTGATAACCGCCTATGGTTCCGCTCACATGTGTGTTATAAAGATCCGATGCATTCTGGTATCCCACGATTCCACCAATGTAGCCGGTTCCCTGGATTCTTGCTGTTGTTCCATCTCCGGTAGATACCTCACAGTCTACGATAGCGGAATCTGACGCGATTCCGGTGATCCCTCCGGCATAGATCACATCAGTTCCGCCGGTGGCATCGATCATGACTTTTTCGCACGTTGCATTTTCAATCACACTTCCGGATAGTTCTCCTGCAATTCCTCCGGATATTCCGGTAGAACTGATATAGGCATTTTTTACGGTCACATCTTTTATGATGGAATCTTCTGCATAGCCGACCACAACGCCGGTCCGGTCATTGCCTTTTATCTCACTGCTGTCCGGGACAATGGTCACGTTTTCAATGACCGCATCTTTTACAGATCCAAAAAGCCCCACGTTGTTATATCCGGCAAAGGAAGCCAGCTTCATATTTTTAATGGAATACCCGTTTCCATTGAAATAACCAGAAAAGGGATAGAGAACCTCTCCGGAGTTTTCTGAAGAATCCCGGTAAAATCCAATGGGAATCCAGCTGACTCCCTGAAGATCAATATTGCTTCCAAGTGCAAAGTAACAGCCGGAATAATCTCCTGCATAATCTGTCCCTTCTGCATCCGGAACCGTCATTCCCATAGCGGCCAGTTCCGAAAGTCCCATAAGTTGGGCCTTCGTTTTAATCAGATAAGGCTTCTCTTCGGTTCCCTCTCCCTGGCTTCCGCTTAAGAACTCAAAACTGGTCTTACCGGACCATGAATCCCATATATCTCCCAGAGAACTGGAAGAGGAGGAAAGGAGAAGGGATGCTGCAAGAACTGTTTTTACAGTAGTAAAAGTAGGTTCCACAATTTCCACTGCCTCGGAAGAAGTTGCAGTATCAGCCGGGACTTCTTCCGGAATATCAACCACTTCCGTTTCTTCAACTGGTACCTCTCCGGTTTCTGTAATTTCTTCTGTAATTTCTTCTGTAATTTCTTCTGTAGTTTCTTCTGTATCTGTTTCTGGTTCCTCACTTGGTGAGGAACTTAAATCTTCATCCGAAGTATCCTGGTCAGCCTCGGAAGGTGTAGCCTTGTTAGAACTTAATGCCTCTGTCTTATCGCTTGTATTATCCGCATATACCGCACAGGGCGGCACTGCGGTGATTACCAGGGCGGCACATAGCGCATATGCCGTCCCTCTGATCAGCCGTTTTCTCATTTTCCCTCCTGTTAATTTATCCTGGCCCCTGTTTCATCCACCTCATAACCATCTGGTGTTACAGTCCCCGTCACCAGGCTTCCATCTGATTCATTAAAGTAATACCAATTCCCGCTTATTTCATTCCAGCCCCGGTACATGCGTCCTTTGGTTCCATCGGAAATTTCATGAAGATAATACTTCTTCCCTTCCAAATCCTCGTACCAGCCAGTTATCATGGTTCCATTTTCATCAAAGTAATACCATTCTTTTACTCCGTTGTAGATTAAGTACGCCCAGCTTGAAATGATGTTTTTATCTGAAAAGTAGTAGTAAGCCCAGACATTCTTTGACGAATCATATACCCAGCCGTCGTCTTCATCGTCATTGTCAGATCCCAGTTTTAATGCTGCAGTTTCGGTGTCATCCTGAACTTTATAAAGGTAATCGTCTTCATTTCCTGGGATTCCGTCTGGACCATTCATCCATAGTTCATCCTCCTCAGTTCCCCAGATTCCATCCGCTCCGGCGCGGGTATTGGTTCCATCTTCATTATCAATAAAATCATCGGCTGTCCCATACTTGCCATCCATTCCTTTATGGATTAGCTGATCGTCGGCTGTTCCTGGGATTCCGTCCGGACCGTTCCACCATAGTTCATCATCTTCAGATCCCCAGATTCCATCTGAACCTGGCCGGGTGTTGGTTCCATCCTCATTATCAATAAAATCATCAGACGTTCCATACTTGCCATCCATGCCTTTATGGATCAGCTGATCGTCGGCTGTTCCTGGGATTCCGTCCGGACCATTCCACCATAGTTCATCATCTTCAGTTCCCCAGATTCCATCTGAGCCGGGCCGGGTGTTGGTTCCGTCTTCATTGTCAATAAAATCATCAGATGTTCCATACTTGCCATCCATGCCTTTATGGATCAGCTGATCGTCGGCTGTTCCTGGGATTCCATCCGGACCATTCCACCATAGTTCATCATCTTTGGTTCCCCAGATTCCATCTGTACCTGGCCGGGTGTTGGTTCCATCTTCATTGTCAATAAAATCATCGGCTGTCCCATACTTGCCATCCAGTCCTTTCTGGATCAACTGATCGTCCTCGGTTCCTGGGATTCCATCTGCTCCAATCCACCAGATCTCATCATCCTCTGTAAAGAAAATTCCGTCCGGTCCTGATCTTCGAATGGTATTCCGTATTTTACTCTCCCATATCCAGTCATCCCTGGTACCAGACTTTCCATCGTATCCGTTGTTTACCAAAAGAGTACCTGTATCATTCCACCATAGGGCACCCTGCGGTCTTAGATTGGTCCCGTTAAAGAGATCCAGATAGTCATCCGGAGTACCAAAGATCCCGTCCGGTCCCGGATAAACGAAGCCACCATCAAACTCATAATAATCGTCGATGGTTCCGTACATTCCGTCGGCTCCCCGATTGATTTTTCTGTCATCGGTAGTTCCAGCGGTCTGATCTTGCCCATTAAAATAAAAATTATCGTCTTCCGTTCCAAGAATATCGTCTATTCCACTTCTCCGGTTTTTGTTTCCATCTTCCTCCTGATAAACAAGATCAAAATAGGCATAGGCTTCAGAAGAAGTAGCAGTCTGATAAACTGTATTCTCATCAATTCTCAGGGCTTCACTTGGTGTTGCCGTATCCAGGTAAATACTTTCCTGATACTTTGCTTCACTTGGCGTTGCAGCTGTATCCGAATACGGTTTTAGGTACCAGCCCCGGAAGGAAAAGTCCTCAAGCTCCGGTACCGGAAGGGCGCCCAGAACACGGTCATAGATTACCGTTAATTCATTTATGAGGCTCAGAGCTTTGTCCGTAATCAGCTTCAAGACATAAGAATTTTGATTCCAGTGGGCATAATAGGTCTGATCCCCGATTGCAACCGGTGTCTCTTCCTTTACTCTCTCCCCTCCTTCCGGATCGGTGTACCAGCCCAGAAAGGTATAACCATCAGCGCTTAATACTGGAAGTTCTCCTAAAACTTCGTCATAGGTGACCTTTTTGTCCTTCGGATTTTCTTCTACTGCATAGAGATTCTTGTCAAAAGATACGGTATACTGATTCACCTGCCAATGGGCCAGATAATCCGCATTCTGAAATTCCACCCAGCTTTCCGCTGTGATCTCATTCCCGGTCTCATCAAACCAGCCGAGGAAGGTATAACCAGGAACCTCTGGTTGTGGCAAACCTCCAATTCTGGTGTAATAGGTTCGGTCAAACTCAGATATCACCTGATCCAGTCCATAATGATTTCCCAACAACTGGATATGGTAGGTATTGGCTTCCCATCTGGCATGGTAGGTATGACCCTCTGCATCAGAAACTGGAGAAAATACCGTTTCCGGTGTAACCATTTCACTTCCATCATACCAGCCGGTAAAGGTATAACCAGGCTCTTCCGGCTGAGGCAGCGTACCAAGTGCTGCATCATAAACCTGATCTGCTGTAAATGTCTGTACGGACCTCCCGGATGGGTGCTCTGCTTCTGATAAATACCGGATCTGATACATTCCCGGCTCCCAACTTCCGTAATAAGTTACGTTTTGCGGTTCCACGCCGGACTGCTCCGTGACTGCTTCCCCGGCTCCATTCTGACCGGTCCGCCAGCCAAGGAACTCCCAGCCATATATCTCCGGAGCAGGAAGTGTCCCAAGCTTTGTATCAAAAATATGCTCCTCCTGAAAAATCCCTCCGGTCCACCTTATATGATCCGGATCAAACCGGACTTCATAGGTATTGGGTATCCAGTGGGCATATACTGTCACTGCCTCAGCCGGCATGGCGTTCCCACTGTAGGAATAGGCACTTCCTCCTGATTCTTCAGAATACCAGCGATCAAAGGTATAGCCTGTCTGCACAGCTGCATCTCGTCCATCTTTTAACTGCTGATCGAAAGAATCCTGATAAGTGATGTTCTCCGCCTTACTTAATCTGCCATCAACAGTTCCCCCATTACCATTTAAGGTCAGAGTATAACTGTTTATTGAATACTGGGCGGTGATTGTCGTATGATCCTGAATATTAGAGGGGGATTTATCCCAGCCGGTAAAGGTGTATCCCGTTCTGGCTGGGTTTGATGGTGGTGTAGCGGATGCTCCGACTGCTACCACCTGAGTTTTTAATGCAGTTCCATTCCAGTCCAGAAAAGTCACAAGGCTGCTTGACCTGGTCCACTGGGCGTATAGCGTAATAGTTGCTCCCTGGGAAGCTGTCAGATTGGATACCGACTGACTGTTACTGTAGGATGTTCCACTGCCGTCTGCCTTAGTATTCCAGTTTTTAAAGGTGTAATAGGTCCGGGTAAACCCATTCGCAGTCAAGGTCTTTGCAGTATCATAAGAATGGGTGCTTGATGCCGTACTCCCTCCGGTTGCTTCATTGCCGTGATAGGCAATGGTATAGGTATTGGCAGCATACTTTGCCGTGACCGTGGTATGATCGGTGATATTGGTATACGCCTTATCCCAGCCGGTAAAGGTATAACCGGATCTTGATGGATTGGACGGTGGCGTGGCCGCTGCTCCGTTTGATACCTCCTGGGTCTTTAAAACTGTTCCATTCCAGTCTTTAAAGGTAACAACACTGCTTGTCCTGGTCCACTGGGCGTACAGCGTCACCGTACCGCCTGAAGTAAAATCAAGATCTATGCTTGACACGGACTGACCATTACTATAGGAAGTCCCGCTTCCATCTGCCCTTGTATTCCAATTTTTGAAGCTGTAATAAGTTCTTGTATATCCGTTTGTGGTGAGAAGGGAAGCCGTTCCGTTTGTATGGGAGCTTGATCCGGTGCTTCCTCCTGTTGCACCATTCCCGTTATAGTTTACTGTGTAGGACAGACCAGAGAGATTTATATACTTTACGCCTCCCCATACATCCTCCCAGCCCTCTTTGGTCTCTTCTGATTCTGAGTAGTAAGAATAGGAATCTGTTTCAATGCGCCATTGCCCGTTGGCGGAACCATCTAAATAAACCATGATAAAGACACCATATATTCCTTCACTTCTTGTGGCTTCGTAAACCAGCGTCCCATCGGGCGCATATAGTCTCATGTTTCCTTCTGCAGTCCCTCTCCCACTAGCTGATTCACCATGGTTGACCAGATAAAAACAGATAAAATCGTTATTTTTCTGTGTATAAGTGACCGTCTCTGACTTATATCCGCTGCTAAATGAGCTTAATATTAGACCATTAATCTGCTTGGTGGAATTTTCACTACTTTTTATATTGCTGGACCAGTTTTTATAAAAATCGGTACTTGTATATTTCAGATTGGCTCTGTCAGGACCCTCGCTCCAAGACCTGACATACACCTCCATATTTCCAGGAAGAGAATAAGTTTGCGGCATAACCGCCATTAAAAGAGAGGTAAAAAGGAATGGAATTGAAACGGTCTCCTCGACAATTACTTCTCCGTCTTCGCTTACTTCGAACCATTTATCCTGGCTTAAATCGCTGCTGTATGTATTGACGATATGACCATACATATAATAAATATCCAGATCCTCCTGTAGCTCCTCATCCTCTGGTTCAGAATCGCTGTAAATATGCCACACATCATAACAGGTTCCGTCATAGTTCTGACCAAATGGTTCCTCAACTGTTATTTCACTGGTATACTCAAAGATTGCATCTTCATCATAAAAAAGAGTCTCAGACAACTCCTTGAATACGGATCGGGAAGCAAGTGCACTCTCAAACCGATATGGTGCATCATAATTGTCCTCCCAGTCTAAATCAACCGGCTGTGCGATTGGGAGATCTTCCAGCAAAGCTCCTGTTTCATCTGATTGATACCAGCCTGCATCTCCTTCTTTTCCGATTTTTCCATAGATCCGGTACTGTACGATTCCGTCCCGGTCTGTAAACTGATAGAAATTCCCCGCTTTCTTGTACCAGGAAGGTATATTCTTTGCTTTAACCCGAATAAAGCTTTCTTCCGCCTCAGAAGGACTGGCTTCGGAAGGTGTTGCAACATCTGCAGACGATTCTGTGGCTTTTGCCGTTGTGGATTCTGCTTCTGCGGCAGCTTCCTCCCCTGCAGCCATGGCTGCCCTTATCACAGGCGGGGCATTTACAGATGCCGTCAACAACACAGCAGCCAGAAACAAACTCATAATTTTCTTTATTCTTTTTTTCATGTTCCTTTCTCCCAATTACTTCATGTACATCTTAGGTTTCTTCCTTGCTGATTTCCTTTCCATATGTTCTCTCAGCCATTTCATCTGCTCCTCATCTTCCTGAACCTTTTCCTTGGAACTTAAAGCCACAATGCAGAAAACCCCTGTGGCACTGAAAACCACTATTAATACACAGACTAAGCCAAACATTAAATAAAATAGAATAGTACTCATGACTCTCTCCTCCTATCCCTGTGGAATCGTCATAGCTGGCCTGATCCCGATGCTTGTTTCTGATACATTAACCGGCTTTATATTTCCATCTGTCAGACTGACTGCATAAATCCCATCTCCATACCAGAAATCTGTCAGTCCACCATCCTGGGGTGTTCTGAGATAATAGCCTTTCGAATAGGTAGATATCTGAGAATCTGGATTATTTGTTTCGCTGCCATTAAATGTCCATAGATAATCCCGATACTTTAAGGCTTCTTCTACTGACAGAATAAAGATCTTATCCTCCATTGACTGATACAGCCGTTCAAATCCCATCAGACTGCTTTCATTCAGCTGCTCATACGTATTTTTCCCGGTGGAACCTATGTAAGATCTGGTAATTCCGATATAAGTATCATGAAGAAACAGCGAATCGGATGCATTGTTCTGCAGCCACTCCCGGATCTTTGAATATTTGTAGTTATTGTTATCTCCAAAGTTTAGTTTTTTTGATGTTCCCATAATGTCAGACCGGATTACGCTGTCACAGAGAAACAAGGCTGCGTTCTGACTGTTTCCCATTGCATCCTCATAATCCTCATCAA
>Ga0316613_10000247_pt1 | contig 56835 bp, 54 predicted proteins | sample OWC_soil_day10_C_2_FD_207647 | JGI IMG/M metagenome (GOLD analysis project Ga0316613, IMG submission 207647) | Wetland soil microbial communities from Old Woman Creek delta, Ohio, United States - OWC_soil_day10_CT_b | ecosystem: Environmental > Terrestrial > Soil > Wetlands | place: USA: Ohio...
GGATATCATATTATTCAATCCCTTTATGCCATAGGTTCCGGCGGGATGTTTGGTGTCGGGCTGGGTAGAAGCCGAGAAAAGTTTCTGTACCTTCCTGAACCTCATACGGATTTTATATTTGCTATTTTAGGAGAAGAACTAGGCTTTATCGGCACCGCGGTGGTAATTATTCTCTTTTTTCTGTTCGCCTGGCGCGGGCTTAAAGCAGCCATAGGTGCACCGGATATTTTCGGAAGTGTGCTGGCGACCGGATTGACCACGATGATTATTGTTCAGGCGCTGATGAATATCGCGGTTGTTACCGCCTCCATGCCGGTTACGGGTATTCCGCTGCCATTTATCAGTTTTGGCGGGTCGGCGCTAATTTTTATGCTGGCAGGCGTGGGGATATTGTTGAATATTTCGCGTTATGTGGACTATAAGTAAGGAGTTTTATTATGCGAATTATAATTTCGGGCGGAGGTACAGGCGGGCATATTTATCCCGCCGTGACCATTGCAAAGGCTATTCAGAGCTTGGTTAAAGATAGTGAGATTTTGTTTGTCGGAACAGAAAACGGTATGGAAGCCGATATTGTCCCGAAAGAAGGCTTTCGTTTTGAAGGTATAAGTGGCCGGGGGTTTGAACGGCGGCTTTCCTTTGATACGGTTCGAACGATGTTTACTACGGTAAAAGGGCTAGGACAATCCTTTTCGGTCATTCGGCGTTTCCGACCAGATATTGTAATTGGGACCGGGGGATATGTCTGCGGCCCTGTTTTACTGGCTGCTTGTTTACTGGGCATTCCCGCTATGATTCAAGAACAAAATGTTATACCCGGGGTTACCAATAAGATATTGGCACGCTTCGTTAAAAAGGTTGCCGTCGGGTATCCGGAAGCTGCCCGGCATTTTGGAAAACAAGGGGATAAGATTGTGGTAACCGGTAATCCCGTCCGGCCTGATATATTGTCGGCATCCCGTGAGGAAGGACTAAAGGAATTAGGTCTTGTCGAAGATAAGCTAACGTTATTAGTTGCCGGGGGAAGCCGCGGGGCGAGGGCTATCAATAAGGCCATGGTCGAGGTCTACCGTCTTTTGGCAGGACGGGAAGATATCCAGGTGTTGCATGCAACAGGTCAAAACGAGTATAATAATATGGTTGGTTACTTGGAAGAGGCTGGTATAGACATTCAAAAAGCGGGTAATATTATAATTATTCCCTATCTGTACAATATGCCGCTTGCTTTAGCGGCAGCTGATCTCGCGGTGTTTCGGGCGGGAGCGATTGGATTGGCGGAACTTACTGTCAGGGGAATTCCTGCGGTGTTGATTCCCTACCCATATGCTGCTGCGAACCACCAGGAGTTTAATGCAAAGGTACTGGAGAGCCATGGGGCGGCCATTGTCATAAGCGATGCCGAATTAACAGGTGAGAAGCTGGCAGGCGTCATTGATCGTATGGTAAATGACCGAATAAAGTTGAAGAAAATGTCCGAGTTCAGCAGAAAAATGGGACAGCCTGACGCAGCGCAGGTTATTGCCCGATTAGCGGCTAAACTCGCAGTCTCAATATAGCAAATGTAACACCCTTGCCAAATCGTGCATAGTATAACATTGCGTTAGAAGGGGGCGCGAACGGCAGGAAGGGGGAGAATTGATTGCCTAATATAATTAGTAGAATTCATTTTGTAGGCATTGGCGGTGCAGGTATGAGTGCCATTGCCAAAATCCTGCTGCAAAAAGGTTACTTAGTGACAGGATCAGACATTAAAGAGTCGGAGGTAGTTAGCCGGCTGGAGCGTTTGGGAGCGAAAGTTTTTATAGGACATAGCTCCGAAAATATCGAGGGAACCGAGGCGATTGTTGTATCAACCGCCATTTCTGCCGATAACCCCGAAGTACAGGCGGCCAAAGAACGGGGGCTTACCATATATCACCGGTCGGATATTGTGGCTATGCTGCTGAATGAGGTCCAGGGAATTGCGGTAGCCGGTGCTCACGGTAAAACAACGACTACTTCTATTGTTGCTCTTATGCTTGAAAAAAGCGGCCTTGATCCAACTATTATTATTGGTGGTGACCTGGATTACTTAAACGGTAACGCCAAGTGGGGGCAAGGAAAATATTTGGTTGCCGAGGCGGATGAAAGCGACGGTTCCTTTGTGAAACTTTCGCCTTATATTGCCATTGTCACGAATATTGAGAATGACCATATGGATCATTATGGTACAATGGAATGTATTTTGCAGGCGTTTAATGAGTTTTTGTCTAAACTGCATCCGCAGGAAGGCCTGGGAGTACTCTGCTTTGACAATCATTATGTGAGAGATATGGCTACTCAAATTAATAGAAAATATGTTTCGTATGCTCTAGATCATGAAGCGGATTATATGGCAAAGGATATTGTAGTTCGTGGCACGACAACAACGTTTGCCGTATATTGCAGGGACAAAAGGCTGGGAGAAATTGAGCTCCACGTTCCCGGCCGTCATAATGTTGCTAATTCGCTGGCGGCAGTTGCAGTTGGTATGGCGGTGGGATTAAGCTTTCCGCAAATCGCTGAGGGAATAGCCATGTTTCGGGGGGTAAAAAGGCGATTCCAGACCAAGGGATGTGTAAACGGAGTCTGGGTTGTTGATGATTATGCGCATCATCCGACGGAAATTGCAACAACACTCCAGGCAGCTCGTGGTGTTGCCCCTAAGCGTCTGGTTTGCGTTTTCCAACCGCATCGTTATACCCGCACCAAATTTCTTGCAAAAGAATTTGGCGGTGCGTTCGAGAATGCTGATCTTCTGATTCTCACCGATGTGTATTCGGCCGGCGAGGCACAGATACCAGGCGTTAGCGGTGAGCTGATCAAAGAAGAGGTGGAGCGGCAAACTGGGAAAAAGGTTATCTATATACCTGATAGAGCCAATGTATCCCGTTATCTTACCGAAATTGCAGAATCGGGAGACTTGGTGATGACGATGGGGGCCGGCAATATTTATTTATCAGGTGAAGAACTGGTAGAAAAGTTAGTAGAGAAAAAATAATTCCGATAACTATGTATTTTATGATGCGGGTGGTTGTACTTTTCTGGGAGGGAAGACGATGGAGCAATTTATCGTCAAAGGAGAAGTACAATTAAACGGTAATGTAAAAATTAACGGTGCGAAAAATGCGACTTTGCCGCTTATGGCTGCAACGCTTTTGAGTTCAGGTATAAGTGTACTGCACGGTGTGCCTAACTTGCGGGATATCGTCATGATGCAGGATATTATGACCCTGCTGGGGGCGAAGATAAGCCATGAGGGCAATGATACACTGGTGATTGATACTACCGGTGTCAGTAAGGCCGAAATCCCGGAACATCTTATGCGTGAGATGCGAGCCTCTGTTTTTTTAATGGGCCCACTGTTAGGCAGATTTCGAAAAGTACGGTTATCCTATCCCGGTGGCTGTGCGATCGGCCCGAGGCCGATTGATCTGCATATCAAGGCTTTGGAGCGCATTGGCGCATTGGTTTGTGATAAGTTCGGTTATATTCAAGCTGAAGCAACTGAACTTACCGGGGGCGAAATTTATTTAGATTTTCCCAGTGTAGGAGCTACGGAAAATGCCATGATGGCGGCAGCGGTGGCTGAAGGCGTTACCATTATTCGTAACGCTGCCCGTGAACCGGAAGTACTTGATTTGGAATGTTTTCTTAATAAGATGGGGGCTAAAATTCTTGGAGCCGGTAGTGACACTATTCGGGTGACAGGAGTAAAACGCCTAAACCCGGCGGAGCATACCGTTATTCCCGACAGAATCGAAGCAGGAACGTTTATCCTTGCCGGTGCCATTACCGGCGGGGATGTCATTGTGGAAAATGTCATACCCGAACATCTTTCAGCAGTAACGGATAAGCTGCGGGAGGTTGGGGTAAAGATCATTAACGGTGTCAATAGCATTAGAGTGAGAGCTGGCGGTTTTCGCGGAGTGGATATTAAAACTCTGCCATATCCTGGATTTCCCACAGATTTGCAAGCCCCGCTGCTAGCTATGCTGACTTTGGCAAAAGGCACAAGTATTATCACGGAAACAATATTTGAAAATCGATTTAAGCATGTTGATGAATTATCACGCATGGGTGCCAAGATAAAAGTGGAGGGTCGGACTGCGATTATTCGCGGCGTATCAAAGCTTACCGGTGCGACGGTGGCCGTGCATGATTTAAGGGCTGGTGCTGCCATGGTCCTGGCGGCTCTTGCAGCAGAAGGAACATCCGAAATCGAAAACGTTTTTCACATTGATCGTGGTTATGAATCGCTGGAAACGCGATTACAGAGCCTCGGTGGAGATATTGTCCGAGTATATTAGGGGGGACTGATTTTGAAAAATCGGCGTATTGCTGTACTAATGGGAGGCCCTTCAGCAGAACGGGAAGTGTCCTTGAATACCGGAAAGGCTATAGTTCAAGCACTCCAAGAAAAGGGTTATAATGCAGTTGGCATAGATATTGATCCACGCAATCTTGTTAAACAATTGACTGAAGCAGGTATTGAAGTTGTTTTTAACGCCATTCATGGCAAATACGGTGAAGACGGTATTCTTCAGGGTGCACTCGAACTCTTGGGCATTCCATACACCGGATCGGGAGTTCTGGCAAGCGCTGTGGCAATGGATAAAGGCATATCTAAACGTCTTTTTTTGCAAGCGAACATCAGTACACCGAGATCCAGGCAATATGCGAAGCAATCAGCTGACGACAAATTGGTAGAACTGATTGTATCGGAATTCAGTCTTCCTGTTGTAGTAAAGCCGGTGACACAAGGTTCAAGTATTGGTGTGGTCATTGTTGAACAGGCAGAAGATTTGCTGTCGGCATTAAAGGAAGCCTTTCACTTTGGCGATATATTGATCGAAGAGTTTATTCAGGGAAAAGAATTGACGGTTGCAATCTTGGGAACCGATGAACCCAAGGTCTTACCGGTAATTGAGATTGTTCCGCATAATGGACGCTATGATTATCAGTCGAAATACACAAAAGGTTCGACCGAGTATATTGTACCTGCCCGGCTTGATTCGTTGACTACAAAGGCAGTACAGGAAGAAGCGTTGGCCGCGTTTAAAGCGCTAGCTTGCCGGGGCATCGGCCGGGTTGATGTTATGCTGGATCAAAACAGTACTCCCTATGTGCTGGAAGTTAACACTATTCCCGGAATGACGGGAACCAGTCTTGTTCCTAAAGCGGCGGTCGCTGCTGGAATTGCTTTTGCTGATTTGTGCGAGATCATATTGCTGACTGCTACAGTTGGCAGTATGGCCAACTGATTCGCGGTACTGGAAAATGAGGTAATTAGTTAAGTATAAGAATGGCTAAGGCTGTTAAAGCGTATAATCCCTTGTGCACACCGGCAATCTATAGTGCGCGTCCTTGGGGTATTTAAGCGCTTTAACAGCCTGTTTTTTTATGTGTAGGGAATAATTTTATGTTTATTTGAGTGCTGTGTTGGTGTATAATTACTTGGTGAAGGACAAGCGGGTGGGAGTGAGAGATATGCGAACACAGGAGAGGCCTTTGTTAGGAGCGCGCCCCGGGCGTTCAGTGTCAGCACCCCGGTTAATTTATTTGTTGATTGTGCTGATTGTCTTGCTTGCTGCATATTTATTCATTAATTCCAGTTATTTTGAAGTTGGAACAGTAATCATCGAAGGAAACAAATTTATGCCGGTGGAAGACGTGCTTAGAGCCGCCGGAGTTCCGGAAAAAGTTAATATATTCCGCCTTAACAGCACGGATATAAAAAACCGCTTGCTTCGGGATCTTCGTGTGGGGGAAGTGGAAGTATTCCGCCGATTTCCAGCTACCATCGTAATTCAGTTAAAAGAGCGAACACCGTTAGCCTTGGTGGCCAGCAACTATGGTTTTGTTGAATTGGACAAACCAGGTACGGTGTTGGCTGCGCAAAAAAATATAAAACAGTTGAATATCCCAGTCGTAACAGGAGTCAATCTAGGTAATATTTATGTCGGGGATACCGTTAAGGAGGAATCAGTATTAGCTGTATTGGAATATTTGTCGGCGTTGGATGAAGACACGCTTAACGATCTTTCTGAAGTCAACATAAGTGCTTCCGGAGAATTAATTGCCTATACGGTTCAAACCGCTACCATTCGGTTAGGAAGCAAGGAACGACTAGCGGAAAAGGCGAAACTGACGAAGGATATCTTGCAGGATATTGGGGATCGAAAAGCGGCGGTGGATTATATTGATTTGCAGTATGCTTCGCCGTATATTAAGTTTAGACAATGATGGAGCGAGGGAGAACAGTGGGACATATTAAGCAAGGACAAGTGGCTATCGCGTTTGTATGTGTTGTGCTAGGTATCATGATAGCGGTGCAATTTAGGACAACGCAGGATATTCGGTCAACCCTTCCTTATCAACGGGTTGAGGATATGGCACAGCGGCTTAGTCAAACCGAAAAAGAGCGGGATGCGTTAGCCAACGAGGTCGAAAAATTACGTAAGGCGGCGGGTAGTGGTGTGGTGTCTCAAGAATTAGAGACTATTAAAATGGGAGCGGGTACGGTGGCTCTTACCGGACCAGGAGTTGTTGTAACCATAGATGATAGCAAGCGCCCGACGAAACCGGGAGAAAATCCGAACTTATACCTTATTCATGACGATGATATTTTGAAAGTAATAAATGAACTCAGGGCTGCCGGTGCAGAGGCCATTGCCGTTAATGAACAGCGACTGATTGCTACTTCCGAGATTCGCTGTGCCGGGCCAACACTCTCTGTCAACAATACACATTACTCTCCTCCCTATGAAATTAGGGCAATTGGTGATTCCCAGACGATGGAAAACGCGCTTCGCCTGAGGGGCGGAGTCGCTGAGACGCTGCAATTCTGGGGGATTCAGGTGGGCATAAAAGCACAGGAAAAGGTTGACATACCAGCTTATAAAGGTTCATTCCGGTTCGATTACGCGAAACCGGTGGCCGGGGAGGGTAAACAATGATCTTACCCATTATCGGACTTATGATAGGAATTGTTATCGGTATATCATTTCCTGGAAGCGTACCTTCGGAATATGCAAAGTATATGTCAGTAGCACTTTTGGCTTCGATTGATTCCGTGTTTGGAGGACTTCGGGCTGGAACCGAAGATAAATTTGATAATACGGTATTTATAAGTGGTTTTTTTACTAACGCCTTACTTGCAGCCGGATTGGTTTATGTAGGCGATCGGCTGGGAATTGATCTATATTATGTAGCTTTGTTGGCTTTTGGATTACGGGTATTTCAAAATCTAGCAATTATCAGACGTTATTTTCTTAAGAAGTAAGGCGCATAAGTGCCTTACTTTCTATTTTTTGTTCTTTTTTTAAGAAAATCTATTATACTATTAATAAAGGAAGCGAAAAAATGAGAGGAAAAGTTATGAAAAGGGTAACTTTTATACGAATACTTACCGGAATCAAGCTTGTTTCAAATAATGTCAGTGTGGTAGAAAATTTTAAAAATAAAGCTATGGTGATTGTCCGAGTGGATGAAATTATGGCGGAAACACCTAAACAAATACGATCCTTGCAAAAGGTGTTTGGAAGAGCCAAATATTATAGTATAAAACCAGAAGGGGATGGGCTGACGGTTACACTAGAGTTTTCATGGTCTTAAGTAGTGAGTTATGAGGCATTTTCCCTCACCCCTTTTTCTTTCTGTGAATAATATGAAGGAAAGAGGCAAAAATGGGTGGAGGGAAAATAGCTATGGAAATTACCATTAAATTGCGGACTTTCATAGGTGTAGGTTTGCTTGTTTTCGCCTTGGGGATATGTGCTGGCGCAGGTGGCATGTACCTTTGGGGACCCCAAAAAACGGTAACGGTAACCAAAGAAAAAAGCGCAGACGCGATCACGGAATCTATGCCGATAACGACAAAAACTGATACTGTAACGCAAGCTGTAGTTGTGCCGGTGAACCTTCCCGGGGATGTGGTGCAGTTTCGGGAACGGTCAGGTAAAGTAATTGCCATTATTAATGATAAAGAATATGAAATTCCTTCCACGACTAATTCGACAAATGTGGAGCTGGGTACAAACGGTCAACTGGAGATACAGCATCAGACAACTAGTCAAGTAGATGTTACCCCTTTGGTTAACCAAATTTTAGCGGCTCAGTTAAATGAAGAAAGGGCTAAATGGGCGAAAGATATCAAGCACCATGGCATTGGGGTTGGGATAGGCTACCATGACGAATGGTATATTCCCATGGAATATCAAGCTGATTATAGTAAAAATAAGGCAATATCCTTAGAAATTCATAAGGAACTTGGCACAAATTTCAATATTAACGGTGGAGAAATTAAACATGTTTGGAAGTTTTGAAAGGCTCTGACAGCCTTTCTTTTTTTGTATAGGGTTATAGGTTAATTTGTCTCCATTTAAGTAAGGAAATGGTAGTAAATTTGCATATATTTAAAAATTTCGCGTGAATTTGGATTTTGTTCTAAGATAAAAAAGGGAAAAAGCCAAATATGTTGAAACATTTATTACAATGAACATAATTAGTTTTAAGAGGATCAATCATGGTTAAAAAATGTTCCCTAGGAGTTGATATCGGAACAGCATCAGTAAAAGTATTGGCTGCACAGATAGAGGCCAAGGATAATATCTTACTTATTGGTAGTGGGGTTGTACCGTCTGCCGGGTTTTCCAAAGGACAGTTAATGGATGCCGAGGCACTGGCAAAAGCCATTCAAGGGGCGATTTCCTGTGCAGGATTGGTAACCGGGGCTGCCGTGGAAGCGGTATTCCTTGGAATCGGCGGCTTAGAGATGCTTTCCGTAAGTGGTTTGGGTAGTGTTGCTGTTCATGATGGCCTGATTACAGAAGCGGATATAGACCGCGTATGCCGGGCTGCTGTAGTATTGGTGACACCGGACGATCATCAGGTATTGCATGTCCTGCCGAGAAAGTTTTGGGTTGATGGAACTTTATATGACGATGCGCCACTAGGAAAACTAGGGGAACGACTTGAGGTAGATGTTTGCGTTGTCAGTATTTTAAGTTCAGTGGTTGATGAAATTACTCATGCGTTGTCGAGGCAAGGGATTGAGGTTGCCGGAGTGGTGGCGAATGCGGTTTCTCAAGCTTATGTAGCGGCTGAGCGTGTGCACCCTTGTCTGGTGGTTGACATTGGAGCTGGAATCAGTGACGTAGTACTAACCAGCCAAGGGAAGACGTACCTAGCGGCTTCCATACCTATGGGTGGAGACTATGTGACAAATGATATTATGCAAGGACTGGGAGTTAACCGGAATCATGCGGAGGAAATAAAGCGTTATTACGCGAAAGTAAGCAGTAAGCTTGTAAAGCAGGACACGGTTTTGGATTGCAATAGTGATGGTACTACTGATAAAATGGTTACATACGGCTTTTTAGAAAAGGTAATAGAAAGCCGGACGGAAGAAATTATGCAGATTGCTCATCAGTATCTTCAACCAATGCTAGCTAATTATGAAGTTGAGACTGTGGTTTTAACAGGAGGTTCGTCCCTTTTGCCGAGTTTTATAAAACACGCGGAGAAAGTATTTGGGGTTAAAGCAGAAGTAGCCGAGCTTAACGGGGTGTTGCCCGCCGAATACGCTTGTCCGGAAAATACGGCATGTTATGGTATTTTGCGTCAATTTTCAGGAGAGATACTGACGAATAAGGAAGATCGTCAAGGTATATTGTCGATTATTTGTGAAAAAGTTAAGCGATTGTTTTAGTACGCACTTGTAAATAAGGGGGAAATAGTATCCATGCTCGAATTTGATATGGATTTGGACCAATTTGCAGCTATAAAAGTCGTTGGTGTCGGGGGTGGCGGTAATAATGCGGTTAACCGGATGATTGCTGCTGGTCTTCAAGGAGTGGAGTTTATTACCGTTAACACGGATGCTCAGGCGTTGCTTCTATCGCAGGCGCCTTATCGTATTCAAATTGGTGAAAAGCTGACCAAAGGGCTTGGTGCCGGAGCTAATCCCGAGGTGGGCGAAAAAGCGGCACAAGAAAGCCGGGAGGAAATTATTAAAGCCCTAAAAGGGGCGGACATGATTTTTATTACCGCTGGAATGGGCGGCGGTACCGGGACCGGAGCGGCCCCGGTCGTTGCCGAGTGCGCCAAGGAAGTGGGAGCGCTGACGGTAGGGGTGGTTACCCGTCCGTTTTCTTTTGAAGGAAGAAGACGGCAGGGACAAGCTGAACGCGGGATTGCGAAAATGAAGGAAAAAGTAGACACGCTGATAACCATTCCAAATGATCGGTTGATGCAGGTTGTTGACAAAAGAACACCGATTTTAGAAGCTTTCCGAATTGCTGACGACGTATTACGGCAAGGGGTCCAAGGTATATCCGATCTTATCGCGGTACCTGGACTCATTAATTTGGACTTTGCCGATGTCAAGACAATTATGATGGAAACTGGTTCCGCTCTTATGGGTATCGGTATTGCCACGGGTGACAATCGTGCCGTTACAGCGGCTGAGTCGGCTATAAAGAGTCCTCTGTTGGAAACCTCGATACAAGGTGCCAAAGGGGTGTTGTTAAATATAACCGGTGGCACCAGTCTAGGATTATTCGAAGTAAACGAGGCGGCCGATATTATTGCTCAGGCGGCTGATCCGGAAGCGAACATTATCTTTGGTGCGGTTATCGATGAGAAATTTGATGACGAGGTTAGAGTGACGGTAATTGCCACTGGATTTGACGGAAAACCTGTGAGTTTGAAAGAAGAGGAAGGCGGTGCGCCGGTTATCGAACCTTTTAAACGGGGCGATCTTGATATTCCGGCCTGGATGAGGCGTTCCTAAAAATTAGTGTAATAAAAGTACCATCCCAATTACGGGGTGGTACTTTTTTGATAAAAGAAGTGTAATAGACCTTTCTTAGCGGTTGATTGCCAAAGATCTAGTTTTTTTGCGCCGTTATAAGGTTCATAATCTTACAATTTTTTTTGAAGTGGTTTGCTATAATGGTACTATCTGTTATGGGAAAACCATAATTTGTTATATGAGCCAAAATATAGGTAGTGTGTATAATTACACAAGAGGTGTTGGGCGTGTATATTTATGCCGATGTTGTTTTAGCTGTAAATGTTGTTATGAATAGTATTATTTTACTCTTTACGGGTTGGGCAGCCGGTTGTCATTACAAAGTTTGGCGGATTCTTTTAGCAGCTTTCTTGGGGGGGGGCTATGCACTAAGTGAAGTAATCGTCGATTTTCCTTATTTATATAGTCCGGTGACTAAAATTTTTATGTCGGCAATTATTATATTTATTGCCTATGGAAAACGACGGTGGCGGGCTTTTGCCGTCACGTTAGCCTGGTTCTATATTATGTCTCTTTTTGCGGGCGGAGCAGTGTTTGGCTGGCTATTATTTGTAAATGCCGGAGGGGAAGTGCCTGTCCGTGATATTTCGTTGCTTACGGTTGGCTGGAGTCATTTACTTATGGGGGCACTTATTATGGCAGGGTTATTCTTAATGGCACTGAGAAGGCTGGGTATGAATATATCGCAGCGGCAGTGGATGTATCGGATTAGTGTCTTTTATGAAGGGAGGCAGGTAAGCGTATTGGCGCTACTTGACACAGGAAACAGGTTGTTTAGTTCCAGTGGGCAGGCACCGGTAATATTGGTAGAGTACAAAGCGTTAAAAGGATTATTTAATGAAGAGGTAAGGCGCTATTTATTTGAGCGAGAGCCAGAGCGGTGGCTAACGGATCTGGTACAGTGCCCCGATTCGGCTTGGCTGGCCAGAATACAGTGTATTCCGTTTCGGGGCGTGGGGAGATCAAGTCTGTTATTAGGGTTTCGGCCGGATGCGGTAGACGTCGCTGTAAAAGCTTCGCAGGTGGTAAGAAATGATGTTGCTATAATCGGCATATATAGCGGTAATTTTGACGCAGACGGTAAATATAATGCGTTACTTCATGCTGAGGTGCTCCAGCGGAGTAATGGGGAAGAGGAGGCAAATACATGCGCATAACCTGGAATATTTGCAAGCTAATGATAAAACTTCGAGTTATCACCATACTTCGTTATTTGCACATATTGGAGCCTGATGAAGTATTTTATGTGGGAAGTACGGAAATTCTGCCCCCGCCGTTATCCGGGGATGAAGAAGTATTTTTGCTCAACCGATTGCAAAAGGGCGATAGTAGTGTAAAAAGCGTTTTTATTGAAAGAAATCTGCGGCTGGTTGTTTATATTGCTAGAAAGTTTGAAAATACCGGTGTGGGCATTGAAGATTTGGTCAGTATTGGTACTATAGGACTTATCAAGGCGGTGAACACATTTGATCCGGTTAAACGTATCAAATTGGCTACGTATGCGTCTCGATGCATAGAGAATGAGATTCTCATGTACCTTCGCCGTAATAGCAAGACACGGGCCGAGGTATCCTTTGATGAACCTCTTAATGTGGATTGGGACGGTAATGAGCTCTTATTATCTGATGTCCTTGGCACAGAAAATGATATAATTTATAAGTCTGTAGAAGAAGAAGTCGATAAGGTGTTGCTGCATACAGCCATGAATAAGCTGACACGCAGGGAACAGCGCATTATGGAATTGCGGTTTGGCTTAAGTGGTGAGGGGCTGGAAAGAACGCAAAAAGAAGTGGCCGATATGTTAGGGATATCTCAGTCCTATATTTCGCGGCTGGAAAAGCGAATTATTCAAAAAATGAAAAAGCATATTCGCTTGATGGGCGGGGAATAACTAAAGTAGGGAAAGGTGAGGGTCTGTGGTCTAGCCTTTCCCATTGTTACGTTAAGTAAAACTTCAAATTGTGGTACGGTTCTCTAAAGCCTGGGTAGCAGTACCCGGGCTTGTTTTATTGCGGGGTGTATAAAAGACTTGGCAGGTGGCAATAATGCTGGTAGGAATTAAACTCGTGGGAAATTGAGGGGAGGGATGACGGTGCTAGTAAACAAAGTCGAGATTTGTGGCGTTAACACAGCAAAACTCCCGGTTTTACCGGCCAGTAAAATGCGTGAACTGTTTGAGGTAATGCAACAAGGTGGCTTTGATGCGCGTGAACAGTTAATTTACGGTAATTTGCGGTTGGTATTGAGTGTAATTCAAAGGTTTAACAATCGCGGCGAGTATGTGGATGATCTTTTCCAAGTTGGTTGCATCGGTTTAATGAAGGCTATTGATAATTTTGATTTATCGCAAAACGTTAAATTTTCGACGTACGCTGTGCCAATGATTATTGGAGAAATAAGGCGGTATCTACGCGACAACAATCCTATTCGTGTGAGCAGGTCCATGAGGGATGTAGCTTATAAGGCCTTGCAGATTAGAGATTCTCTTGTCTATCGGTTTTCCAGAGAACCGTCGGTTGGTGAGATTGCTGATGAACTTAAAATACCAAGAGAAGAGATTGTGTTTGCACTCGACGCCATTCAAGAACCGATTTCTCTGTTCGAACCCATTTACCATGATGGTGGTGATCCCATATATGTTATGGATCAAATTAGTGACGACCGAAACCAGGATTTAAATTGGCTGGAAGGGGTCACGATAAAAGAAGCGCTGAGAAAACTCAGCGATCGGGAAAAACATATATTGACATTACGTTTTTTTGAGGGCAAAACCCAAATGGAGGTTGCCGAAGAAATAGGTATATCGCAAGCTCAGGTATCGCGCCTGGAAAAGGCTGCTCTGGGACATATGCGAAAATATGTATGATTTTTAGGGGAGAGTAGAAATGGAAAGCAAGATACGATTGTTTTTTTTTCTTGGGGTAAGTGTTTTTTTAGCGGCCGGCTGGTATTTTCTTACCAGTACGCCGCATTCCCTGGTTCAGGCTGCTGGACCGGAAGGGTTAATCCGCTTGCACATTCTGGCTAATAGTGATAGCGCCGGTGATCAGCAGCTGAAGTTAAAAGTCCGTGATGCTGTGGTAGCTTATTTAACTCCAAAATTGAGTAATGTAAAAAAACCAGAACAAGCGAGAACGGTCATTTTAGATAACCAGGAAGAACTTTTGGCGATTGCAAAAGGGGTCATTAGAGAGAATGGTGCGGAATATTCAGCACGTATTGAAACAGGCTGGTTTGATTTTCCCCTGCGTTCCTATGGAGCGGTTGTAGTTCCGGCCGGACGTTATGAAGCGGTGCGCATCTTGCTGGGAGAAGCAAAAGGGAAAAATTGGTGGTGCGTTCTTTTTCCACCCCTTTGTTTTGTGGATGGCAGTGGGGCTGTGGCCGTGCCGGCGGGGGCTGGTGAGTTCAAAAAGGGCAAAGTGGAAATAAGATGGAAGTTGGCAGAATTGATTCAAGGTTTGTAACGCATGGAGCTAGAGGCAGCTCTCCCAGTTTTAAGGGGAAGCCTCTTTTTATTTTTAGGCTACAAATAGTATCATTCCCCTATAATGTTCCGTAGTCGGTTAAGGTACCCTCATTGTTAGGAAAATATTGCTAAGTAACATGGAACATCCGGTTAACTTAGAACATATAATGAGGAAAAACAAGCACAGAGGGGCGGGGTAGTATGCTCAAAACCAGCGATCTCAAGACAACGCGTATACATATGGCAATATGTATTAAATTTTGCCGGTATGGCTGAAATAATACTTTATTTTACTCTCTCGACGCAGGATGTATAGTTGAACTTCGGCGTGTTTCAGGATCCTTCGTTTGTCGTCAAAAGTGGCTGCCGAAAGAATTTGATCTACTGTCATATCTTCTGGTTTTGTTGCCAATAGTTTTTTTTTTGCGGCTTCGACAGATAGCAGTTGGTTGTTAAGAGTGACAATTTGACGGTTTGCGGTTCTTAGTTCCGTTTCGGCTGCGGCTGATTCTAAGATTCCTTCCCGAAGCAGGCGGGCGATCTCTGAATGGCGATTCTTTAGCGCGGTAAGTTCCTGGCTAAGGGCGGAAAGCTTAGCTGAGTGGTTAGACGGAATCTTAGCAATAGATAAGGTAAACGACGGTTCCTGTATGGCGATAGCAACCAGGTCATTCCAGACCTGGTTGTCTAATTTTTCGACAGGTATGCGCATACTTCGGCAGTGATCCCCGCGAATTGCATATTGATTGCTTTCTAATGTTATGCAGGTGTAATAGGAGTAGTGTTTTGCCTGCGCTTTTTTTCGTTCATAGCGGCGTGTATGCGGCGTAAGGCTTCTGCCGCAGGCCAGGCAGCGGCAGAAGCCGCGGAGCAAGTAGTCTTGTTGCGTATTGCGGCGCGAAAACTTTCGATTTCTTTTCAATTGTAGCTGAGCCTGTTCCCATTCTTTCCGGGTAACAATTGCGGGTACTTGTACGGGCACCCACTCTTCCGGCGGAAGGTTGGTAATTTGAGTTTGTTTGGGCGAGATTTTTTTTACTCTTTGACGAAATAAGTAATGCGTTCCGCAGTACATTTCACGTGACAGCACTTTATGAATGGTAGTGGCAGATAGGGGAGAACCTTTTGGTCCGTGGATACCCAGCCGTTTTAATTCTAGTGCGATTCCACGGCAGCCCATTTCTTTATGGAGTAGCATGTCGTAGATCATATGCACAACGTTTGCTTGATCGACATTGACAATATACTTGGAATTTTTTTCATCCCAGCTATATCCATAGGGCCGGGCATTTTGAACTATTTTACCCTGTAAGGCTTTTTGTCGCCGGCCGCGCGACGTCCGTTCCCTGATCTTGGCTTTTTCGTAGGCGGCGACAGCCCCTTTTAGTGAGAAAAATAGGCGACCTTCCGGGGATATATCGTAATCGCCGGTGACAAACATTAATCTGACACCATTTTTTTCCATATCATCTGAAAGAATTAACTGGTTGGTCAGATTCCGGCTCATCCGGTCCGGATCGTAAATGGTAACGGTGCCTACTGTACCAGAGTAAAGAGCATTCCTTAAACGGCTCAACGCCGGGCGTTCCAAAAACTCACCGCTGTAACCGTCATCTACGAATTCTTCAATATCTTCGGTAATGCCGAGTTCGGCAAGCCGGAGGCGACATTCTTCCCGCTGAAAATCGATGGAATAGCCATGCCGCGCCTGGTCTTCTGTAGAGACACGTATATATATGGCATGCATGCAATCACAACCTTCGATAGTTTTTGAAGCTTATTCCGGAACGATAAAATATAAGCAATTTATGCGAAAACGGTATGAAATATAGGCAACCCTATTCGCATAAGCTTTACCGGAGGTGGTCAAGTTGAGTCGCAAAGAACCGGAATTTATCTTTCTAGGATTTAAAAAAGAAAAAGGTTTTTGCCGAGAAGAGGAATTAAAGCCGGAGGATTTTTATCCGCAGGAGGATATCCCGCCGGAAATTCGCTCCCGGATCGCCAAAGCTTTTGCTGAGGTACTAGGCCGACGGGTTGTCAGTAAGGAGGAGCAGCAGCCTCCTATTCCATAGTTTTTTACCGGGAGCCGCTTCAATTCATGTTGAGAATGACTAAACCGCTGGTTATTAAGAATGCGCCGATCATTTGTTTCAGGGAAATTAGTTCGTTGAAAAAGAAATAACCTGTTACTAATGTGACTAAGGGAGCGCAGGAAATTACCAGAGCAACTTGATTGATCGTCCCTTTTTCTAACGCATAAAAATAAGCTAAATCAGCAAATACGGCGGCCAGAGCGGCTTCTATGGTGACGGTAATCCAGAAGGTCAAGGACAAGTTTCTGAGTTCAAAATAGGTGTGACTGAATATCAGCCATACCGTAACGAGAAGCGCGGCGATAATGGTTCGTATGGCAAACGCGGCTAAGGGATTGATGCACACAATAATGGATTTGCCGAAGAAGGGGGCTACGCCTAAACAGAGAACGGCAATAAAAGCGTATAAGAAAACCATTTTGCTTTTCTCCTAATACAATACTTAATAGCATTGTATGACTGCGTTTGGGGTTTTAGGTTGATTATTTTCATGATTTTGCATGGTCGCGCATACATATTAATGGAGGTGTGTACTTTGAAAAATGTTACCTTATGTGTGCGCGATCTCAAATCGAAGATGGTGGTAAATGTTCTTGACGGCAAGCAGTTAGGCGGCATTATGGATATAGAAATTGATATTTCCAACGGCAGGCTTACTGCTATTGTTGTGCCAGGTCCCGGACGTTTTTTAGGGTTGTTCGGCCGCAACGAAGATGTGGTTATCCCTTGGGAAAAAATTAATAAAATTGGTGTAGACTGTATTTTAGTGGAAAGTCCCTCCAACGCGCAAATCAAGCCAACTGATGATTGACGCGAGTTTTTACCGGGATAGACTTGGTGAAGATAACCAGGTCTTTTTTTGTTAAAAAATTTTTTATAGGCAGGAATTATACAATATATGGAGTAGTATTGATTTAATGGTACAAGATATGGTATTATGAGTGAGGTTTAAGAAGCGTCTAAAGACAAGCTTGGAAAACCAATAACATGGGGAGAGAAAATTATGCGCTGTCCATTCTGTAGTTATGCGGAAAGTAAAGTCATCGATTCGCGATCGGCCGAAGAGGGCAATTCGATTCGCCGCCGCCGAGAATGCCTGCAATGTATGCGGCGGTTTACTACATATGAGGTAGTAGAGGAAACCCCTTTAATGGTGATTAAAAAAGACGGGCGACGAGAGATGTTTGATAGGACCAAGATGTTAAATGGGCTGGTACGAGCCTGTGAAAAGCGCCCTATCCCCATGGCAACGATCGAGAATGTTGTGGAACAGGTTGAAAAAGAGGTTCGCAACCTTATGGAGAGAGAGATTCCTTCTCAAAGCATTGGCGATATGGTCAGCCGGCGTTTGAAGGAAATCGACCAGGTGGCCTATGTCAGATTTGCATCAGTGTATCGCCAGTTTACCGATCTAAATAACTTTGTGCAAGAGTTGGAAGCTTTAATGAAGGTGCAGAATAAGGTTTAATTTAAGTCATGTAAAGGGTGGGAGATTCGATGTTTGTTAAAATTAAAAAGCGTGATGGCCGGGAAGTAGATTTTGATGAAAGCAAAATAACTGAGGCTATTTTTAAAGCCGCTAAAGCCGTAGGCGGAGCGGACAAGCAAATGGCGATGGAACTTACGTTGGATACGCTGCGCTATTTGAAACAAAAGCATAACGGCGGAATATTTACAGTAGAAGATGTACAGGATGCGGTGGAAAAATTGCTCATCGAAAAGGGACATGCGAAAACCGCCAAAGCCTATATTATATATCGCAACCAACGCACTAAAATCCGAGAAGCTAAGTCGGATTTAATGGATGCGGTCGGTGAGATTCTGGTTGAAACCAACCGGGAAAATGCTAATGTGTCCAATTCCCCTTCCGCGAAAATGTTGCAGATTGCCAGTGCAGCCAGTAAAGCGTATTATTTGGACCGTGTAATTCCGGAAAATATGGCGCTGGCACATAAACGCGGGGATTATCATATTCATGACCTTGATTTTTACGGAAAGACGTTGACCTGTCTGCAGATCCCGTTGGGTAAATTGCTTAAAAACGGCTTCAATACCGGGCATGGTTTTATCCGGCCCCCGAAACGGCCATCTTCCGCCACGGCGCAGGCAGCGATTATTCTGCAAAGTTCGCAGAACGATATGCATGGCGGCCAGTCTTTTGCCTTTTTTGATCGAGATATGGCCCCGTACCTGAAAGGGATCGACGAGGATGAAGCGTTTCAGGCAATGGAGGCTTTGATTTATAATTTAAACAGCATGCACAGCCGAGCAGGGGCACAGGTGCCGTTTTCCAGCTTGAATTTGGGGACCGATACTTCGGTGGAAGGCCGTATGGTAATCCGTAACATTCTATTGGCTTATGAAAAAGGGCTGGGCCGCGGTGAAAATCCGATTTTCCCCAATATCATTTTCCGGGTAAAAGAGGGCGTCAATTTAAATCCCTGCGATCCGAATTATGATTTGTTTAAACTAGCAATCCGCGTGGCGTCGAAAAGACTTAATCCGACTTTCAGCTTCATGGATTCTTCCTTTAACAAGCCTTACGGAGATCAAGTCGGATATATGGGTTGCCGTACCCGGACGATGTCTAACCGGAGGGGGCCGGAAGTAACTGACGGGCGGGGAAATCTTAGCTTTACCACTATCAATCTGCCGCGTTTGGCTATTAAGGCAGAGCGCAATTTGATGAAATTCTACCATAATCTGGATGAACTTATTGATTTAACCGTTGAGCAGCTCCATCACCGTTATATTGTGCAAGCCAAACTCAAGGTGAAAGATATGCCGTTTTTGATGGGACAAGGCTTGTATCTGGATTCTGAAAAATTGGGACCCAATGATATAATCGAAGATGTTATCAAACATGGCACGCTTTCGGTTGGCTTTATTGGTTTGGCGGAAACGCTGGTTGCCCTGACCGGGCAGCATCATGGCGAAAGTGACGAGGCGCAGGTTTTAGGCGAAGAGATTGTGGCGTTTATGCGGAACAAAGTCGATAAGGCTGTCGAGCGCTATGACTTGAACTATACTCTTCTGGCTACGCCGGCTGAAGGTCTGTCCGGGCGGTTTGTAGGTATGGACCGCAAGGAGTACGGGGTAATTCCGGGGGTAACCGATAAAGAGTATTACACGAATTCCTTTCATGTGCCAGTAAGTTATCCGATCTCCTTTTTCGATAAGTTGAAAATCGAAGGGGCGTATCATAAATATACAAACGCCGGACATATCAGTTATGTGGAATTCAGTTCACCGCCGATTAATAACTTAAGTGCGGTCGAAGATATTATCCGTTACATGAACCAATGCGATATCGGGTACGCGGGCATAAATTTTCCGGTTGACTTTTGCGACAATTGCGGACAGTTTGGCGTTATTGACAGCGATCAATGCCCGGCGTGCGGTACTTCGTCAATACGCAGGGTGCGGCGTATTACCGGCTATTTAAGTACTGTGGAACGCTTTAATGATGCAAAGTGCCATGAACTTAATGAACGCACTTCTCACGCATAAAAAATCATGGTTAAGAGGTTGGCTTTATGGAGATTAGAATTGCCGGAACGGTTAAAGAAAGCGTTGTTGATGGTCCGGGAATACGATATGTTATTTTTACGCAAGGTTGCCCTCATCGCTGTTCGGGTTGCCATAACCCCAAAACACATGACCCGGCTGAGGGGCTGGTGACTACTACTGGAGAGTTATATGCTGAAATTGCAGCCGCTAAACTTATTCGCGGGGTCACTTTTTCCGGCGGTGAACCATTTATTCAGCCCGAGCCGTTAGCTGCTTTAGCTGCAAAAATAAAGGAATTGGGATTGAATTTGGTAACTTACTCGGGGTATACTTTTGAGGAATTATTGGTTATGGCGGAGGATAATCCGGCTATCCATACGCTCCTCCGGCATACCGACTTATTAGTAGACGGACCTTTTAAAGCAGAACAGCGTGATATTGGTCTGGCGTTTCGGGGATCGCGCAATCAACGCTTGATTGACGTGAAAACGTCGCTGGCGCTGGGCCACATAACACCTTGGCCGGTTGTCGAGGGCCAAAATGCTGATTAGAAACCAAAAAAAGACAGCTCACAGGTGTGAGTTGTCTTTTTTGGCTGGCAGAGGCTAGCGAGGAATGGGCAGGGAAAGGATAACGGCATGTATAACTAATAACAGACCTAGATAATAATAACTTGAATATAGGAAGATGTGAGGCGCGTATGTCCTGGCAATTAAAAGAGAAATTACAAAAAGTATTGGAGGAGGAGGAGGGGGCATGTAGTTATGCACCCGGCAGTCGTCAGGGGTTTGTTTTAGCCTATCCGAATACATATAATGTCGGGATGTCTAACTTGGGGTTTCAGATTATGTATAAGGAAATCAACCGGCGCGGCGATACAGCGTGTGAAAGGCTGTTTTTGCCTGATAAAAAAACGCTGGCTGAGTATAGCAGGACCAATACGCCGCTTATGACGCTGGAAACGCAGCGACCGATATATGAATTTGGACTGATAGGCTTTGCCGTTTCATTTGAGATGGATTATTTTAATCTCATACATATGCTGACGTTAGGGAAAATACCGCTGGTGGCGTCAGAACGGGAGGAACATCATCCGCTGGTGCTTATTGGTGGGCCTTGTGCTACCTTTAACCCTGAGCCTTTGGCTGACTTTATTGATGCGGCTATCATCGGTGAAGGGGAAGAGATCATTCAGGAATTTCTGAACGTATATTATCAGGGCCGTCAAAACGGACTTAGCCGTCGGGAGCTTTTGCTGGCTCTTTCGGGTATAGACGGAGTATATGTGCCGCAATTTTACCAACCGGAATATAACCAAGACGGTTCTGTGGCTTGTTATAAACGGTTGGCTGACGTGCCGGACAGGGTGAAACGCCGCTGGATTAAAGATTTGGATAAGTATGACGGGCAGACGGTAATTGTGACGGATAATACTGAGTTCAACGGAATGTACTTAATCGAGATCTCCCGGGGCTGCGGTCGTCATTGTCGGTTTTGCATGGCAGGGTATTGCTTCCGAAGGCCGAGGGTGCGTTCCTTTGACAGAGTAACGGCTGCGGTCAGGGATGCGGTTAAGTACCGTGATAAGGTGGGCTTGGTGGGCGCGGCCATTTCCGACTATCCTGACGGTGATGCCTTATGTGAATATATTCTTGACCAGGGGATGAAATTATCCGTGGCTTCCCTGCGTGCGGATTCCCTTACGCCTAAATTGGCTAAGGCGTTGGCACTGAGTGGGCACAAGACTCTGACGTTAGCGCCCGAAGCAGGCAGTGAGCGGCTGCGGCGCGTAATTAATAAAGGAATTACCGACCAACATATAACGCAGGCTGTAGCGGTAGCCATTGAGGCGGGGATTCCTAATATTCGTTTGTATATCATGGTGGGACTTCCTTATGAAACAGACGAAGATATCCGGCAAATACTGGATATGACATTGGCTGCCAAACAGCAAATGGAGCAGCAAGGTAGCAAAGGGAAATTAACCTTGAGTGTTAATCCCTTTGTGCCTAAACCCTTTACTCCCTTTCAATGGTTACCTATGGCGGACATGGCCGTAGTCGAAAAACGCCTAAAAACCCTGCAAACGGCGTTTAAAGGAAACAAAGGGGTAGAGATTCTGGTGGAATCACCGCGTGAGGCTTATGTGCAGGGCGTGCTTGCCCGGGGAGATCGGCGTTTGGGCAAGGTACTTTTGGCAGCAGAGGAACTAGGGGGAAGCAAGGCGTGGAAACAGGCAATAAAAGAGAGCGGCCTTGATCAGGACAAGTATTTATATCGCGAGCGTCCCAGAGGGGAAGTGTTTCCCTGGAATGTCATTGATGTTGGTTTGAATGAGGGGTATTTAGAAATGGAATGCCTGAGGGCAGCCGAGGAGAAGGCGACGCCTATTTGCCAGTCGGACTGCAAACGTTGTGGTGTGTGCCGCTAACGGCAAAAGGAGGAAAATATGAACAACTTTTGTGTAAAAAGACATAATAACGGGGTATGGTTTGGTACTTTTGGACTTTTGGAAAAGCATAACGTGAAACATGGTGTATCCACTCGTTTGGGAGGAGTAAGTCAAGAACCGTTTGATTCTTTGAATATGGGTATATCAACCGGGGACGAACTGGAATTGGTTATGAAAAACCGGAGGCTATTTTGTGAGGCGGTCGGCGTTGATGCCAATCGGTTGGTGACGGCTGGACAAGTGCATGGAGATCGGATATATGTAGTGGAAGAAAAGGACATTAATAAGGGTGAGGTCACATTGATTCAGGAGACCGATGCACTGGTGACCGCTGCGAAAGATGTGCCGATTATGCTTTCTTTTGCCGATTGTGTACCCGTTTTACTATATGATCCGGTAAAGAAGGTGGTCGCGGTAAGCCACGCCGGCTGGCGGGGAACGGTAGCTAAAATCGCGCAAAAGACGCTGTATACGATGCAAGAAAAGTTTGGCAGTAAGCCTGAAGACTGTTTAGCGGCAATCGCCCCTTCCATTGGGGGATGCTGTTATGAGGTTGATAAAACGGTTATACAGTCACTGGAGAAATCCTTTAGCTGGTGGCGTGAAGTGGTTACGCCACGCGGCGAGCGTTGGCTGCTTGACTTATGGGAGACCAACCAGCGTCAGTTGATGGATATTGGCGTAAACGGTGGCAATATTGCGGTGTCTGGAGTATGCACAAACTGTAATACTCAGTTATTTTATTCGTATCGGGCGGGTAAAGGGCGTACTGGGAGAATAGGGGCAATTGTTTCGTTGTAAAGAACGGGGCGGAGGGAAATGAAAAATTTCAAATTTAAAAGGATGGAAGTAAGGTGGAACGCTGCCGGGATGCTATCTGTAATATCAGCCTCAATATTCGGGGGAAATCGGATTGCAGACTGTGGGACAATATTGTAAAAATTGTGGAAGTGGAAGAAGAACAAGAGAAAAAGTGTGGAGTTGGCAGATAACATTAATTGGGTAAGAGGAGAGCGGATTTATCTTCTGGTGAAATAAATTTGTACCAGACAGAGCCGCCATCTACGGTATGATAGTTGCATCCAAAAAAATCTTGAAGTGCTTTTAGAACGCCGCAGCTGTATTGCTTTCCTTGATAAAAGGCGCAGTCTTTTTCAAGGTTACTTTGTAAAAATTCAGAAGGTAAAGCATCTGCATAACCGCGACAGTCATGTCCCATCAGTAGTCCGCCGGGTTTAATTTTCTGAAGGGCATTTTTTATATCGGAATAAACTTTTGTATAGCGGTGATCCCCATCAATAAAAATAATATCGAAAAAGTCGTCACGCATCATAGAGAATCCTACTAAACTATCGGTGATAACAGGAGTAATGTAACGATATACGTCATAACTAGTCATATATCCTCGGAAATTTGCAAAGATGTCGATATAAGCTGCAATGTCATAATTCCAGTATTCACTGCCTCGCCAGGTATCCATACAGTAGAGTGTCCCGGTTTGTGAACCGAGAGAGTTAATGGCTTTAGCAAGAAAGTAAGAGGAACAACCTGTCCAACTTCCTACCTCTAGGGCTCTGACTTGATCAAGGTTACTCTTGTTAAGGTGGTTTAGACACGTTAATGTAATGGTTGTTGCATCAAGATACCCGATCTGACCTTGGGTTTGAGTTTGTACTTTGTAGTAATTGCTTACTATGTTTTCGAATGCGACGGTAAGCGGACTATTAATACGAATATTTGACTCAGTGTATTCAAAATAGACAATTGGTTTAGATTGAAGATATTGTAAATGTGCTTGAATATAACTGAGCCATGCAGGGGACAGCTCTACAAAAATTACCTGTAATTCTGGGAAAGATTCCATGAAAAGATTAAAATCATTATTCTCTGAGTCAATACTTACGGTGTATCCTTCGCATTGTTTAAGTAACTGTACGCTTGAAGATGAGCCAACAACAGCAAACTTCATAGATAACACGTCTCCCCCCAAAAAAAATGGGAACAACAACTACTATAGACGATAGCAGCAGTATTCTTCTCCTAAGTTATGTCCCGGATGCAAAGTAGGTGCATGGCTATGTAATATCATTTGTTCTGTATAGGTATTTGTAGATGTAAAAAGAACATCGTTTCTTGCACAGCAAGAAACGATGTTCTTTTTACAGATAGGGTAAGCGCATAGAACTAGCTGATGATTTTCTCCAAAACGTAGAACTGATGGTGAAGATAGGGTTTAATCTCTCCGGTTTTGCGAAAACCAAGAGATTCCCAGAATCTTTGAGCACTGGTGTTGGGGAGCAGTACTCCTAGTTTTATCAGACTCATGTTATGGGCTAAAGTCCATCGTTCCAGCTTCCGGTAGGCTTGACTTCCCAAACCTTGGCTCCGAAAAGCCGGGTCGATGAGTAGCAGTCCCAGGTTTAGTACGTTGTCCGTTGGGAAGTGTTGGAATAACTCAAACACCCCGATTAATAGATTTTTTTGGTACAAACCCATCACTAGTTTATTTTCAAGTGGGCAATCTGCCGGGCAAAAAGAGAATAACTTTTTGCCGGCGGTAGCGTCTACTGGTTTTCCTTCCTGGAAGGCAAAGTAATCCTGTCCTTTTTCCAAAAGAAGTTGAAGATCGTTTAAGTTATCTGATCCTAAGATGCTAAGTGTTATCATATGCTGTACGTCCTGTCAGGTTTGAAGTTACTGGTAAGCATATCATAGTCTTCACGCAGAATGCCCATATAAATCAAATCGGAATACTCACCATTATTGTAGATCTTTTGCCGCAAGCGACCTTCTTCGATAAGGCCGCACTTGGAGTAACACTTGATTGCCCGAGGATTGTTGGAATGAACTGTAAGTTGGAGACGGTTTAGGTTTAACTTGTCAAAGACAAAGTATTGCAGCAGCTTGATGGCCTCGGTACCAATGCCTTTACTCAGTAAATCTTTTTTGCCGATGACAATGCCCATTTCTGTGCAGCGGCTTTTCCAATCCACGAATAAAAGGTCAATCTGGCCGAGATAGGCGCTCGTCTCTTTATTGGCAATAACAAAATGGAAGCGGGTCTCTAGTTTTCCCTCTATGACCATTTGTAGAAATTTTTCAGTGTCGTTCCAGGTTTGCGGATGTAGAAAAATATCGGACAAGTGATCGGTAATTTCAGGATCGTTTACCCAGTCCCGCATAGGAAGTAAGTCATCCTGGCTATATTCGCGAAGCATAATTGTGTCGCCAATAATTCTTGGCATAGTAATCACCCCAGTATTAATAGTATGAAATATAAATTGGAAATAGTATACAGCTGGTGGGGGGATATGTCAAATTGCTTTTAGCGACCGTATCTTAGATCAAAGGTGAGTTGGTAAGTTTGCGAAGTTCCTGGTAATAGGTCAGCTGTTCGGCGAAGGGAGTTCGGTTGAGTCCGCTCGGAGACGGTACAACAAAGTCTAGAGTACCCGCTACTACTGAGGCTGTTTGCAGGCCGCAATGGATTTTAGCTGTTCCCGTTAGCTCCTTGTATACGCCGATACCGGCGTAACAGGCCAGCTTGGGCTGATATCGGGCTATTTTATTCAGCAAGATGAGCCGTCCTGCGCGGTACTCCTCTTTCGTGATTTCGGAGGCTGCTTTGGTGGGACGGGCGACAATGTTTGTTATGCCATAGCCGTATTCTAAAAGAAGCCGGTCTTCATCCGGTTTTAGCTGACGTGGCGTAAGACCGGATGATGCCAACACTTTCCAGAAACGGTTGGAGTGACCGGCAAAGTGATGGCCGGTTAGGGCGGACCGTTCACCGGGGTTAAAGCCTATAAACAGGATAGCAAGGCCGGGAGCGATGATATCAGAGACTTCCTTCATAAACATATCTCCTTAGTATAATGTTTTATTTGCAAAGAGGAGCCAGATCGGACTGGTTGCTCATTTTGGGTTAGGCAAGTATAATAGAGTTTGGGTAGAAATACGTCAAAAAGGAGAAGAATATGGCAAAAAAACGCTCTAGCCGGGGTTGGGTGCTTATTGCGCTTGTTATCTTGGCGGCAGTGCTTTACTTTCAGGCAACACATAAAACGACCCAAGATACTACTTCTTCCGAGCAGCTGTTTCAGCTGGAGAAAACGGGTTCGGGTGTAGTGGCTGATTATACGGCAGCTTCCAAAAAGATTCACGATAAGGTTGATGCAGTATTAGATAAAGAAAAATTGAAAGCGGAACAAATCGACTCTAGTGAACGCAAAGTTCCCAGGACTAAGGTAGAGGGCAGTATCACATGGTCGGCAAGGCAGTTTGTAGTAATTTTGCCGCCGGAAAAGGGCATAGAAGCTTTTACTCAATCCCTATCAGCCGAGTTAGCAAATGTAAAAGGCGAGGTCCTGGCCTCAGAGGCCGATACATTTAACGAACAGGCGGTGACGCGCCTAGATATCGGAATAAGGGACACTCTGGAAGGTGATCCGTTAACGCTTGTGACCGACAAGATATATATTATAAAAGAAAAGCCGGGTCAAACGGGGCAAGAGGCGCCGTCTGAATCCGGTATATTGGTCGACCCGCCTAGCGGCAGCGGGAAGGCGAAACTGGCCTTCGTAATTGATGACTTTGGATATAGCAGCGAGCCGATAGAAGCATATGCCGCTATTAACCGCCCGCTCACTTTTTCGGTATTGCCCAATCGTCAGTTTACCAACGAGGCGGCTGCCAGAGGGATTAGCTCAGGGCATCAGGTAATGTTGCACCTGCCTATGCAGCCAATGTCCGCAAGTGAACAGTCGGAAGCGACAACAATTACTGTAGATATGTCAGATGCGGACATTCGCGAAACGGCGTCTAAAGCGGTTCATGCAATACCCGGACTGATTGGTGTGAACAACCATCAGGGGTCAAGGGCAACTGCAGACGCCCGTGTGATGAAGAATGTGCTCCAGGTTATGAAAGCCAATAGTTTATTTTTTGTTGACAGCCGTACCAGCGGAAGCTCGGTAGCCTATCAGAGCGCCCGGCAAATGGGTGTGCTTACAACGGAAAACGATTTGTTTATAGATAACCAATCAGATGTAGGGTATATAAAAGGCCAGATACGAAAAGGCATGCATATAGCGTTGCAGAATGGGAGTGCCGTCCTTATTGGTCATGCTCGGATGCATACCGCCCAAGCCATTAGGGAAATGATTCCCGAATTGGAGGCGGCCGGCATCAGACTGGTATTTGTATCGCAATTAGTGCGGTAAGCTTATAAATAATTTTTCACAAACCGTTCAATACGGGTGAGTGCTTCGGTCAGGTTGGCGGTGGAGGAGGCGTACGAACAACGGACAAATCCTTCGCCGCTGGTGCCGAAGGCGTCGCCGGGCACAATAGCTACCTTTTCCTTTTTCAGCAGCTCTTCGGCAAATTCCAGGGAGGTTAAGCCTGTTTCTTTAATCGAAGGGAAGATATAAAAGGCTCCCTTCGGCTCAAAGCAGGAAAGACCGATTTTTTTCAGACCGTCGACCATAAGACGGCGTCGACGGTTATATTCGCGTAACATTTGTTCCTTGGCACATTGTCCGTTTTTTAGCGCTTCAATCGCGGCAATCTGCGCGGTAACCGGCGCACACAACATGGTATACTGATGGATTTTGTTCATGGCGGCGATAAAGTCTGGGTTGGACAGGGCATAGCCAATACGCCAGCCCGTCATGGCATAGGCCTTGGAAAAACCGTTCAGCAAAATGGTCCGGTCACGCATATCCGGCAGACTGGAAAAACAAGTGTGTGTTCCGCTATATGTGAGATCGCCGTAAATTTCGTCGGAAATGACGATCAGATCATGTTTTTTCGCAAAGTCGGCGATGGAGGCTAGCTCTTCCTTGGGCATGATGGCTCCGGTAGGATTATTGGGATAGCCGATGAGAAGGGCTTTAGTGCGCGGTGTGACCAAAGCTTCCAACTGCTCAACGGTTACCCGGAACTCGTTTTCCATCAGAGTGGGAACCGTTACCGGCACCCCTCCCGCTAGTGATACACACGCAGTATATGATACATAGCAGGGTTCGGGAATGAGTACTTCATCGCCGGGGGTTAAAATCGCCCGCATGGCAAGGTCGAGCGCTTCGCTTACGCCAACCGTAACCAACGCTTCGCGGCGGTGGTCATAGCTTACTCCGTATTGACGTTCGAATAATTTGGTGATTTCATGGCGCAGTTCTAACAGCCCGTAGTTCGAAGTATAGGCGGTGTAGCCCTGCTGCAGGCCATACACGCAACTTTCCCTGATGTGCCAGGGGGTGACAAAGTCGGGTTCGCCAACCCCCAGGGAAACAACCCCTTTCATTTCAGCTACGATGTCAAAAAAACGGCGGATGCCGGAGGGCGGGAGTGACCGGACTTGTGGTGAGAGTCTATCTGCCCAGGTCATGGTGACACCACCAGCCGACGGTCATCTTCTTTGTCATCAAGGATGACACCTGCTTCTTTGTACATTTTCAGCATGAAATGAGTGGTTGTGCTGAGTACGCCCTCAATGGTAGACAGCTTGGTGGAAACAAAACGGGATACTTCCTTAAGATTTTTCCCTTCCACCATAACCATAAGGTCGAAGGCTCCTGACATGAGATAGAGGTTGCGTACTTCTGGAAAGCGATAGATACGCTCGGCGATGGCGTCAAAGCCTACCTCGCGCTGAGGGGTAATCTTTACTTCAATAATGGCGCTTACGCGGTCGATGCCAACTTTTTCCCAGTCAACTACGGTTTGGAATTTAACGATAATTTTTTCAGACTCTAGACGTTTGATTTCTCTGGCGATTTCCTCTTTAGGTTTGGCCAGCATGGTGGCCATTTGATCGACCGTAAGAGTAGGATCCTTTTCGAGTAATTCCAGTAATTCAAGCATTGCGTACACCTCTCTAAATAAAAATAAAAAATCCCGTCCTAAGAAGGACGAGATTATTGTTCCCGCGGTACCACCTAAATTAGCCAAACGGCTCAACTTTTTCCCGTTAACGCCGGGTTGCGGAGCGGCTTACTTTGGTTTCGGCCTACGGCTCCAGGGGGGCTTTCCCAGGCGTCTTCCTGCCGGTTTGCACCATGTCCGGCTCTCTGAAGAGGAAGTTACGTTGGTACTTTCCCTGTCATTGCTTTCTAATTATGAGATTTTAATACATATTAGCACGAAAATAACCGGTATGCAAGAGGGAATAGCCGGTTATTTTAATAATTACTTTTTTGCGGCCTCTTCCAGGAGGCGGCCTTCTTCCAGCCAGTTCCAGTACTTCTTGGGGATGACCCGCTCGGCCAACGCGATATTTTTCCGCGAGGCAATATATTGCGATTGATAGTATTTTTCCCAGACCGGCGTAAAAGAATCGTTTTCAATAGAGGCGAGATATTTTTCCATCGGAGCGGTGGAAAGTTTGCCGTTTTTCAGCATCAGGGCGTGGTTATCCAACACCAGTACCAGCGTGGTGCCCGGGTAACGGGGAGAAAACTGCCTGAGTATAAGATCGGCTGTATGGTGAAACAGCTTAGGTTGGGCAGCTAGTTCGCCGTCCGGGGTGGGATGAAACCGGATAAAACCTGTCATGCGGTGAACTTCGTGCCATACGGCCCGGTAACGGTTCAGAAATACGCGGCTGATATCACTGAGGCCATGTAACGTATAGCTGTACCCGCCATTCAGAGACTCTTCGATCACGGCAAAAGCCAACTGAACCTTTCCGCAAGCTGTATAGCGTAAATTGGCGTTTATATAGCTGGCCAGAGTTTTTCCGGGAGCGGCCAGTAGCCATTTTGCTTCGATATTCTTCTTTGCCGCTAGCTGGACCAAGTGAGGCAAGGTAAAAGTGTCGGCGTCAAAGTCTGGCGAGTAGCCAAAGAGCCCAAGGGAAGGTTCTTCCCCTTTGACGCAGGGTAAGTCCTGATGAATTTTTGCCAGTAGAGCGGCTTTTATTATGGACCAGGATTGCGGCGAGCATAATATCATTACAATCACCCCGTAATAAGCGATGAATAAAGGTCGCGTTCGTCACCCCAGAGCGCGAGCTGCTGATATGTTTGGCGGCGGGGCTTGTCTAAAAGACGCCGGTCGCCGAAGTATTGTCCGTTAAGCGTGATAAATGACAGCGAACGTTTCAATACCACACCGGCGTTTTTTAACTCGCGGGGGTCATTCAGCCGGTGCGTCCGTCGAACCTGAACAATACGGCTTGCCGAGCGGGGGCCGATACCCGGCACTTTTAATAGCTGCTGATAGGAGGCCTGGTTAATATCCAGAGGAAAGAGCTCGGGGTGGTTAAGAGCATAGGCCAGCTTAGGGTCTATGTCAGGATCCAGATTGCCGCCTGCGTCAAAGACGAATTCGCCAAGATGAAACCCGTATAGGCGTAAGAGAAAATCAGACTGATACAGCCGATTTTCCCGGATGAGCGGCGTAGCTGACACCGTTTCCAGCGGCGTATGCTTGACTGGCTGAAAGGCGCTGAAATAGGCCCGTTTTAAGGCATAGCCTTTATACAGACTGGCGGCGGAAGTTAATATATCCCGGTCGCTTTCCTGGGCTGCGCCGACAATATACTGAGTAGTATGGCTGACATCTTTGTAACGGGCGACATAGGCACCGATTTTTGCCATGGTGCCTATAATCTCAGGCCCGTACTGTTTGGTTCGGCTGAGCTTTGCCAGATGCCGGTCCGACGGTGCTTCCATATTCAGCGAGATCCGGTCAGCCACCGCTGCTGCTGCTTGAATTTCGGCGGCGCTGGATCCTGGCAGGATTTTCAGGTGGATATAGCCGCCGAATTTGTGGTGATTCCGTAGGATTTCGGCGACTTTAATCATTTCATCCATTGTAGCGGAAGTAGAATGAAAAATACCCGAGCTTAAAAATAAACCTTCGACGTAATTGCGCCGGTAGAACTCCATAAACACGTTTACAAGTTCGTCCGCGGTAAAGCGGCTGCGGGGCACATTACGATCAATACGGTTGGGGCAATAGGCGCAGTCTTTCTCGCAGTAATTGGTTAATAGCACTTTAAATAACGAAATACAGCGTCCGTCCGGGGTAAAAGAGTGGCAAATCCCGCTGGGACTGGTGCTGCCTATTGCCGGATTGATAATTTTACTGCTTTTTGTGGCAGTAGACGCGCACACATCGTATTTTGCCCCTTCGCCTAAAATTTGCAGCTTGTCCAGTACATCCAACTCTTGCACATCCTTTCTTTTGGTACTATTATAATACACAGAACAAGTGTTTGTAAAACATATGTTCTGAAGATTTTTTTTCTTGCGCAATTAGACAGGAAAACCTTACTTTACGGAGAAAATATACATCTTTAAAGATCATTTTCGGAGGAAGCCATGAGCAATATACTTAACAGATTAAACCCGGGGCAAGTCGAGGCTGCCACTCATGTTGACGGTCCACTCTTGGTTATTGCCGGTGCAGGTTCAGGTAAAACCAGCGTACTGACCAGCCGGATTGCGTATCTGCTTGACCAGGGAGTGCGGCCGTATAACATACTGGCCATTACCTTTACCAATAAAGCGGCGGCAGAAATGAAAGAACGGGTGCAAGCCATTGTCGGCGACACGGCTAAGAATATATGGCTCAGCACCTTTCATGCCTTTTGTGCGAAGTTTTTGCGGCTGGAAATTGATAATTTGCCCGGCTACGACCGTAATTTTGTCATCTATGACACCGGGGACAGCCAGACGCTGATCAAGCAATGTCTCAAAGAGCTCAACCTAGACGATAAACATTTCCCACCGAATGGAGTACAAGCGACTATATCCAACGCCAAAAATACGCTGACTGATTTTCATGCGTTTGACCGGGAAGCCGATAATTTTTATCAGAAAAAGGTAGCCGAAGTGTACAAGATGTACCAAATGCGCCTCCGGTTACACAATGCTCTGGATTTTGACGATCTCCTTATGTTGACCGTTCGCCTTCTGGAAGATAACGTCGAGGTGCTCGCGAAGTATCAGGAAAAATTCCGCTATATCCTTATTGACGAATACCAGGATACCAACCGGGCCCAATACCTATTAGCCAGCATGCTGGCGGCGAAATATCGCAACATTTTTGTTGTGGGCGATATCGACCAAAGTATTTATGCCTGGCGGGGTGCGGACATCAGAAACATCCTGGATTTTGAAGGCGATTACCCTGATGCCAAGGTTGTCAAACTGGAGCAAAACTATCGTTCCACCCAGAACATTCTGGATGCGGCGAATACGCTGATTGAGAATAACTCAGACCGTAAACCGAAATCGCTGTGGACGGACAACACTGCCGGAGAACAAGTTACCCATTACCTGGCAACCGATGAACGCGACGAGTCCAACTTTATTACAGAAATGCTCATTAAGCATAATACTGTGTATCGCACTCCATATAGTGACATGGCGGTACTGTATCGTACCAACGCGCAGTCCCGGGTTGTAGAAGAAGCCTTTATGCGCGCCGGAATTCCGTACACCATGGTAGGCGGGCTTAAGTTCTATGACCGCAAAGAGGTAAAAGATATTTTGGCCTATATACGGGTAATCTTTAACCCTTCTGATGCTATTAGTTTGCTTCGGATTATCAATGTTCCGCGCCGCGGCATCGGCGATACCAGTATTGCACGCATGACCGAGTATGCCAATTCGACGGGTGCCACGCTATTTGACGCGGTGTCCAACCCTGACGCTGTCCCCGGACTTACCTCCCGGGCCAAAAATCAACTGGAGGGGCTCGGCGAACTGTTGATAAAGCTTATTACCAAAGCCGAGCAGACGCCAGTGGAAGAGCTTATCCGCGCGGTACTGCAAGATACCGGCTATCTTACTGAGTTGGAAAACGAGCAGACGCCTCAGTCCGAGACACGGATCGAGAACTTGAGGGAACTTCTAAGTGTAGCGAAAAATTTTGCTACTGAAGACATGGAACCCACTCTGGAAAACTTTCTCAGTCAGGTAGCCCTGGTGTCGGATGTCGATACTGCTGATTTATCGGAAGATAGAGTAACCTTAATGACGCTGCACTCCGCCAAAGGACTGGAGTTTCCCATCGTCTTTTTAGCCGGGCTGGAAGAAGGAATTTTCCCGCATTCCCGTACGCTGATGAACGAGAGCGAGATTGAAGAAGAGCGGCGTCTCTGCTACGTCGGCATTACCCGCGCCCGCACCAAGCTTTATATCACTAATGCCCGTATGCGTACCATATACGGCAATACTGTCATGTATCCGCCATCCCGCTTTATCAGTGAAATCCCGGAAAATCTGGTTGAGCGGCATGTTCGGCAAACCTTTCAGGCCAAATCGTCGAATAGCATGTACGGCTCGGCCACAAGGCCAGTCAGCACCCCTTCCCGGCGGCCCATGCCTCAGGCCGGAGGCAGTGCGCCAAGAGCCGCTGTGCCGAGGGCTGGCGGTGAATGGAAAGCCGGGGATAAGGCCCAGCACGCCAAATGGGGGCTGGGTACTGTTGTCGAGGTGAGGGGTACCGGCGACCAGCAGGAAATAAAAGTTGCTTTTCCGGGAATGGGCATCCGTCAGTTAATGGTTCAGTTTGCACCGCTGACACGGGTGTAAGGTGTTACGAGTATAACGTCAAAGGATGGGAAGTACGTTATGAGTGAGAAATTGCCGGGCAATACGGAGGAAGCAGCCAGTGTCGCGGCCGAATTACGCAAAGAGATAAATTATCATAGCCAGCGCTACTATGTAGAGGATGCGCCGGAAATTACCGATGCCCAGTTCGACGTGCTGATGCGCCGGCTGCTGCAAATAGAAACTCTGTTTCCGGAGGTGACAACAGCTGACTCTCCGACTCAAAAGGTCGGTGCTCAGCCGGCGGCTGGCTTTGGCCCTATGGCGCACCCGACGCCGATGTTCAGCCTGGGGAACGCCTTTTCACGTGAAGACCTGCGGGCGTTTGACGCGCGCGTGCGCGGAGGATTAGACGGTTTGCCAGTGGAATATGTCGTCGAACACAAGATTGACGGATTGGCTATTAACCTGATCTTTGAAAATGGCCGCTTAGTGCGCTCCGCCACCCGGGGGGATGGACAGGTGGGTGAGGACGTTAGTGCCAATGTTCGCACCATCAAATCGCTGCCGCACCGATTGCAGGACGCGCCGCCTTTCCTGGAAGTGCGAGGCGAAGTGTACATGCCGCGAAAAGAATTCGAACGGCTCAACGCCGCCCGAGAGGCCGCAGGAGAAACGCTTTTTGCCAACCCGCGCAATGCTGCGGCCGGATCACTTAGGCAACTGGATGCCTGTGTTACCGCTGAGCGGGCGCTGGATATCTTCGTCTATGGCATTGGCGCCAGAGAAGGGATTGCGTTATCCAGTCACAGTGACACCCTGAACTATCTGGCCAAGCTAGGGTTAAAAGTCAATACCAACTTTCAGATTTTTACCGAGATCGAAGCCGTCGCAGATTATTGCGAAAGTTGGATGGAGCGGCGTTCTACTCTTGGTTATGACATCGACGGCCTGGTCATTAAACTCAACAGCCTGGAGGGACAACGACGGTTAGGTTTTACCGCTAAAGATCCCCGCTGGGCGATTGCCTATAAATTCCCAGCCGAGCAGGCGGTAACCAGAGTCGAAGATATATTTGTCCGTGTTGGTCGGACAGGGGTACTTACGCCGACAGCCATTCTGCAGCCTGTACGCCTGGCGGGTACTACCGTCAGCCGGGCAACCTTACATAACGAGGATTTTATCAAAGAAAAAGACATCCGTATTGGCGATGCGGTAGTCATTCATAAGGCCGGGGAAATCATCCCCGAAGTCATTCGCAGTCTCTCGGAACAGCGTACCGGAACCGAAACCATCTTCACGCTACCAGCTGAATGCCCGGAATGCGGTCAGCAGGTGGTGCGTCAAGTGGGCGAGTCCGCCCATAAATGCATCAACCCGGGGTGTCCTGCCCAGCAGAGGGAAGGGTTGTTCCATTTTGTTTCCCGTGATGCCATGAACATTGACGGCTTGGGTCCGGCGGTGGTTACTGCCATGCTGGAGTCTGGTCTTGTGACCGACGCCGCTGATTTATACAGCGTAACCGCAGAGAAACTGAGCAAGTTGGAGCGTATGGGGGTTAAGTCGGCTGCCAATGTACAGGCTGCGATCGCTGCCAGCAAAGGTGCCGGACTTAGCCGATTGCTTTTTGCCTTAGGCATACGTTTTGTCGGTGTCAAAGCGGCTGGGCAGCTTGCCCGTCATTTCGGTGATATAGAAAAGGTGAAAGAAGCGTCCTTTGAGGAACTGACGGCTATTGACGAAATCGGACCCAAAATCGCCGAAAGCGTCGTCGCCTACTTTGCGTCGGAGGATAATCTGGAATTAATCGAAAAACTGCATCGGGCCGGAGTTAAGTTGACCGAGGAAAAGCCTGATGAAACAAATGTACCCCTCGCAGGCAAGACCTTTGTACTCACAGGGACACTGCCGACGTTGACCCGCAGCGAAGCCACTGCAAGGATTGAAGCGGCGGGAGGCAAGGTGGCCGGGTCAGTTAGCAAAAAAACCCACTATGTTGTGGCAGGGGAAGAAGCGGGCAGCAAGCTTGATAAAGCCCGGCAATTGGGCATTCCTATATTGGATGAACAGGAACTTCTTCTGCTGTTACAAACGGATACAACCGTGGTATAATATAGGCTATATGGAATTAATTCACATGCAGTTAGGGTGGTGAAAGAATGAAAATTACTAGGAAAGACGTTGAAACGGTGGCGTTTTTATCCCGACTGGCTATGGATGAAGCCGAAATGGACAAGTTCACCGGCCAATTAAACGCTATTTTAGAGTATGTCGATATGTTAAACAAAGTGGATACGGAAGGTGTGGAACCGACCGACCACATACTGAACTTGAAAAATGTCATGCGCGCTGATGAAGCCAAGCCTTCCCTGGCGAGGGAATTGGCGCTCAAGAACGCGCCTGAGCAGGAAGACGGCTATTTTAAGGTGCCGAAGATACTGGAAGGATAGGGAGGAACCGGCGTGGAGCTTTATAAACTGACAGCCCATGAGCTTAAAGATAAGCTAACAACCAAAGAAGTTTCGGCAGTGGAAGTGGCTGAAGCGATATATACCCGCATCGACGCGGTAGAAGATAAAGTGCAGGCCTTTATCAGCCTGACCAAAGAAAACGCGCTGGCCCAAGCCCGCCGTGTAGATGAAAAACTCAAGGCCAATGAAGAACTGCCCGCCTTAGCAGGCATTCCCGGAGCATTAAAGGACAATATCTGTGTCGAAGGAACCAAGACAACCTGCGGCTCGCAAATTCTGGCTAATTTTGTTCCGCCCTACAATGCTACGGTCACGGAAAAGCTGAATGCCCAGCAGACCGTCCTTGTTGGTAAGGCCAACATGGATGAATTCGCCATGGGCTCCTCTACGGAAAATTCGTCGTTTAAGGTATCACGTAATCCGTGGGACACCGATACCGTTCCCGGCGGCTCAAGCGGCGGTTCAGCTGCGGCCGTTGCTGCAGGACAAGCCGTGTGGGCGCTGGGGTCTGATACCGGCGGTTCTATCCGTCTTCCCGCTGCATATTGCGGTGTTGTCGGTCTTAAACCAACCTATGGCCGTGTATCCCGTTACGGTCTTGTGGCGTATGCGTCGTCGCTTGACCAAATCGGACCCATCACCCGCGACGTTACTGACTGCGCCCTGGTGATGAACGCCATCGCCGGCTACGATCACCGCGATTCTACCTCCATTAACGCGCCGGTGCCGGACTATACCCAAGCGCTGGTGCCGGATATCCGGGGCATGAAAATCGGCTTGCCTAAAGAATACTTTGTTGCCGGGATGGACCCGGACGTGGAAAAGGCCGTCTATGCGGCTATTGAACAATTAAAGGCCTTGGGTGCTGAGTACAAGGAAGTGTCCATGCCTCATACCGAGTATGCACTGGCTACCTACTACATGGTGGCTACCGCTGAAGCCAGCTCCAATCTGGCGCGCTATGTCGGTGTTGGTTTTGGCCAGCGGGAAAAAGGTGAGGATCTTATCTCTATGGCCACCCAAACCCGTACTCAAGGCTTTGGTGCTGAAGTGCGACGCCGTATCATGTTGGGCAACTATGCCTTAAGTTCCGGTTATTACGACGCTTATTACCTAAAAGCTTTGAAAGTGCGGACGCTCATCAAGCGTGACTTTGATAAAGCCTTTGAAGATGTTGATGTGCTGGTAGCACCTATTGCGCCTACTACTGCCTTCAAAATTGGTGAAAAAATCAATGATCCACTGGCCATGTACCTGCAGGACGTGTGCACCGTGCCTGTCAACCTTGCCGGTGTACCGGCTATTTCCCTGCCGTGCGGCTTTAAGGGACATATGCCGATCGGCCTGCAGATTATCGGCAAACCGCTGGGAGAAAGCGATGTGCTCAAAGCGGCCTATACCTTTGAACAAAATAACGATTATTATAAGCGCCTTGCGCCGCTGGGGGGAGCATAAGCTATGGCCTACGAAGTTGTCATCGGTCTGGAAGTCCATACCGAACTAAAAACGCAGTCCAAAATATTTTGCGGCTGTTCGACCAAGTTTGGCGCGGAACAAAACACCAATGTCTGCCCTGTCTGTTTAGGATTGCCGGGCGTACTTCCGGTTTTTAACGCCAAAGTTCTGGAATTCGCCGTCCGTACCGGACTGGCGCTCAATTGTGAAATACTGCCGTTTAGCAAGTTTGACCGCAAAAATTACTATTATCCGGATTTGCCCAAGAACTTTCAAACTTCGCAGTATGACCTGCCTATCGCTGTCAACGGCTATCTCGATATAGAAGTCAATGGAAAGACGCGACGTATCGGTATTACCCGTGTACATATGGAAGAAGACGCGGGCAAACTCGTGCACGCAGGTACCATTAATAAGTCTGACTATGCCCTGGTCGACTACAACCGTACCGGAGTGCCGCTTCTGGAGATCGTGTCCGAGCCCGACCTTCGTTCGCCGGAAGAAGCTAAAGCCTATTTGGAAAAAATAAAAGCCATTCTGCAATATGTCGACGTATCCGACTGTAAAATGGAAGAAGGCAGCCTGCGCTGCGATGCCAATATATCCCTTCGCCCGGAGGGACAAACCAAATTCGGCACTAAGTCTGAAATCAAAAACCTCAACTCCTTTAAAGCCGTGCAGAAGGGACTGGAATACGAAGTATACCGCCAGACGGAAATCCTTGAAGAAGGCGGAAGAGTCATTCAGGAAACCCGTTCATGGGATGACGGCAGGGGCGTTACGCTGTCTATGCGTAATAAAGAACAGGCCGAAGACTATAGGTATTTCCCTGAACCAGACCTTGTACCCATCGTAGTCGATCCGGACTGGGTGGAAGAGGTCAGGAAGAACCTGCCCGAATTGCCGGACGCTCGTAAGGCCCGACTTATGAAGGATTATGGTCTGTCCGACTACGACGCCGGAAGCATCACTGCCAGCCGGGCCATGGCCGAATACTACGATGTCGCTGTAGCCAGCGGGGCTGAAGCCAAAGCTGCTGCCAACTGGCTGATGGGCGAGGTATCGCGCCTTTTGAACAATTCCGGTCAGCTTATCGAAACCTGCCCGGTTACGCCGGAAAAGCTGGCCGGACTTATATCTCTGCTTGATAAAGGAACCATTACGAATAAAATCGCAAAGACGGTCCTGGAAAATATGTGGTCCAGCGGCAAAGATGCGGACACTGTTGTCAAAGAAGAAGGTCTGGTCCAGATTTCCAACGAGGGCGAAATTGTTGCCATTGTAGAACGAATTCTAGCCGCCAACCCGCAGTCGGTTGCCGACTTTAAGGCTGGTAAAGAACGGGCTATTGGTTTCTTGGTGGGACAAGTTATGAAAGAAACCAAGGGACGCGCCAACCCCGAGGTAGTGAATAAACTGCTCAAGGAACATATGTAGCAAAAGGCTAGTGAAAAAAATCCTTTAATTACCTGCAGGGGAGCGCTTTATGCACCCCTGCTTTTTTGTATGAAAGCAACTGGACGCGCACATAATGACAGAGTAAGTAATAAAAAAGAAGGGGTGGCAATGCGCTTTAGCACCGTTTCCTGGGGAATGAGGGAGGTATTGGCGGTACACTGCCTGCGGCTGGTAGTGGGCATTATCCTGGTGCGGTTTTTGTATCCGGTACTGTTTACTGTCAGCCAGAATGCTATTGAACTCACCGACCGTCTGGTCGTGGTGGTGCTGGTTTGGCTGACCGTCAGACAGAGCAGCGGCTGGGGCATAACGCTCGGGCCGGGCCGAAAGCTTCTGAAGAACCTCTCCTTTGGCCTAATCGCCGGGGTGGGACTTCTCACCTTCAGCGTATATACGGAGCGGCTTTATACAACATCTTTTGCCCTTACGCCAACACAGCATCCACTGCTTATACAGGTGGAGCACGCCCAAGCGCTTGAGGAATTGGCGGTACCGCTATTTTTGGCGGGGGTGGCGGCTCCGGTTGCGGAAGAAATGCTGTACCGACTGTTTACCTTTCCGGTTCTAGCGAAACGCTACGGGGTATTTGCTGGAGCGTTAGGCAGCGCGGCCCTGTTTGCCTTGTTTCATTTTAACGCCTATTGGCTGGCGGAAATGCTGGTGGTTGGCACGGGGTTGGCGTTCCTATACTATTGGTCGGGATCGCTGGTCAGCGCCATTGTTGCTCATTCGGTGATTAATACCACGAAGATATTGCTTGTTTTTTTCGGTTGGACATTACTTTAAAACCCAAGGAGGTAGCTATGCCCTACTGTAAAGAATGCGCAAATACCCGTTTGTTTGGTTCCAGCAAAGTTCCGCCGGTGGCCCCTACGGCCAATGGCTGCGTTTCAGCAATGCTGGGACATTTTCGGGAGGATGGACAAATCGAAAGTATCAGTAGTGTGGGAGCTGACAAGAAAACGCTGATCGCCGCCCGCGTTAGTCCAGAGGAGTATTTTGACCTGTGCTTGTCCTGCTACAGCCAAGAGATTGTTTGGACACAACAGAGGGAGTAAAAAGGGCTTTTTGCATATAATCTAGAATAATTATCCAATCAGGCTACCAAGATGTTTGGACAAATGACAAAAGGGGATGAAAAAGTGCATAAGTGCCAGGAATTATCAGCCGATAAACTTCGGTTTACCTGCGATGATCAGCTTTTTCCCTATGAGTCCACGGAATCGGTTGCCCCGCTTGAAGCGATGGTAGGCCAGGAACGGGCGGTTAAAGCCATGAAATTCGGGCTTGGAACCAAAAGCTTTGGCTATAACATTTATCTGTCCGGCCTTGTAGGTACAGGCAAAATGACGTATGCCAAAGCGGCTGTAACGCAAGTGGCCGCTAACGAGGATACGCCGGACGATTGGTGTTATGTTAATAATTTCGAAAACCCTAGCCAGCCTATCGCGTTGTCCTTGCCGGCCGGTTTAGGCTGTGAGCTAAGACAGGATATGAAAAACTTGGTAGAAGACCTGACGAGTGAAATTCCCAAGGTGTTTACCGGCGATGATTACGATCAGGCTAAGAATACCGTAATGAAGAAATTCCAGGAAAACCGCAGTCAGGTCATGGATCTTTTTAACCAACAGGCGGAAGAATTAGGGATACTGCCCCAGTGGACCAATACCGGCTTTGTTGGTATGCCCATTCAGGAGGGCAAGCCTATGTCTCAGGAAGAATTTCAGAACCTCGACCGGGAGATGAAGGATAAGTATGAAAAGCAACTGCTGGCCGTCCAGGAACGGGCGCTAAACGCCATTCATCAGGTACAGCACCTGGAACGCGAAGCCAGGGAGGAACTGAAAAACCTTGATGCTAAAGTCGGGATGTTTGCTGTTGGTCACTTTATTGACGAACTGCTGGAGAAATATCAGCCGTATTCTAAGGTAGCCAGCTTCCTCGAAGCCGTGAAAGGGGATATTGTTAAAAATATCGGCGACTTTAAACCCGCGGCGATGGAAGAAGATGCCAATCCCTTTCTCATGTTCCGTCGGAGCATGCAGGATTCGGGCAAAGATAAATATGAAATCAACCTGTTAATTAATAACCGGGATATGGACGGCAGCCCGGTAGTGGTAGAGCCTAATCCTACCTATTACAACTTAATCGGACGACTGGAATATGAAAATCGCATGGGTGTTGTCAGCACCAGCTTTACCATGGTTAAAGCGGGGGCGATTCATCGCGCCAACGGTGGTTATCTTATTCTCCAGGTTCGCGACCTTTTGGTCAATATCGGGGCATGGGAAGCTTTAAAACGGGTGCTGAAAACAGGCAAACTGTACATTGAAAATCTCGGTGAACAATATGGAATGCTGGCGATGGCTTCTGTTAAACCGCAATATATTCCTATTAAAGTCAAAGTCATTTTGATAGGCAACCCGCAGCTCTATCAGCTGCTGTTTAACTATGACGAAGATTTTCGCAAGCTATTCAAAGTATTCGCTGATTTTGATACCGAGATGGATAACAATGCCGAAAACATCGGGAAACTTACCAGCTTTGTCGCCTCCATTGTCCGCAGGGAAAACTTGCGGCACTTTGATAAAAAAGCTGTCAAAAAAGTGGTTGAATATGCCACCCGTGTGTCTGGCAGTCAGAATAAGCTGACCACCAAGTTCAACGAAGTAGTTGAACTCTTATGCGAGGCGGATGCCTGGGCTGGAGCGGACGACAGTCCAATGGTCAACGAGGATCATATCAAAGTCGCCACACATGAAAAGCAGCGCCGCTATAACAAATACGAAGAACGGCTGCAGGAAATGTTTGCCGAGGGCAAACTGCTAATTGATACGGACGGGGAAACAGTCGGGCAGGTCAACGGTCTGGCAGTGTTGTCAGTAGGCGAGTACATGTTCGGCAAGCCGTCCAGGATTACCGCCAACACCTATATGGGGAAAAGCGGCGTAGTCAACATCGAGCGCGAAACCAAAATGAGCGGTACCAGCCACAGCAAAGGCGTTCTCATTCTAAGCGGGTATCTCGGACAAAAATATGCGCAACGCCAGCCGCTCACGCTGACTGCCAGTCTGACCTTTGAACAGCTTTATGATGGGGTTGACGGGGACAGTGCCTCCAGCACCGAGTTGTACGCCATATTATCCAGCCTATCGGAAGTTCCTATTCGTCAGGAGCTGGCCGTTACTGGCTCCGTCAACCAAAAAGGGGAAATTCAGCCCATCGGCGGAGTCACCGAAAAGATCGAGGGCTTCTTCGAAGTTTGCAAGCTGAAAGGACTGAATGGTAAACAGGGTGTTGTTATTCCATATCAGAATATCAACAACCTTACTCTTTGCGACAAAGTTGTTGATGCCGTGCGGGAAGGAAAATTCCATATCTATCCGGTAAGAAATATTGACGAGGGCATTGAGATTTTGACCGGCGTTCCCGCTGGTGAGGCATCGCCCGAAGGAATTTATCCGAGCGGCAGTATCCATGACCTGGTGAAAAATAAACTCAAAGAATATACCGACAAACTTATTGAACTTGCCAAATCGGCTGATGGGGAGAACAGCGCAGCCAAAGCAGAATAGAAAAGATGGAACAGCGTTTTTGCGCTTCTAGGAGAAGGATGGTTTTTACGTGGCACGAGATACGATACCTGTAACTAAGGGACAAACTTACACAATATCAATCGCCGGATTGGGACACAGCGGGGAAGGCGTAGGCCGCTGTGAGAACTTCACTGTATTTGTACCGGGCGGACTGCCGGGGGAAGAAGTCATAACCCGGATTACCGAAGTCAAAAAAAATTACGCCAAAGGGCGTTTGGTAAAAGTAGAGACGATCTCACCTCATCGGGTTGAGCCCGTCTGCAAAATATTTTCTGAATGCGGCGGCTGCCAGCTGCAACACTTGGATTATCCGGCCCAGCTAGCTAGCAAACGGCAGACCGTCGTCGACGCCGTCAGCCGTATTGGCGGTTTGGAAGGGGTAATCATACATCCTACTATGGGTGCGAAAGACCCTTGGTATTACCGTAATAAAATGCAGTTTCCGGTAGGCGGGGAAAAAGGGAAGCTTGATGTGGGCTGCTACGCACAGGGAACCCATACTATTATTAATGTGGATGATTGCCGTATTCAGCATTCGGCGAATAACCTCATCGCGAACAAAGTCCGTGATATTGCGGCGGGCTTAGGAATTAGTCCGTATGACGAGCGTACAGGACGCGGCGTGCTCCGCCACGTCCTTGGCCGTGTCGGAGTTGTCGGCGGGGAAATCATGATTGTCCTTGTTACCGCTGTGCCGGATTTTCCAGAACGGGATAAGCTGGTTGACGCGCTTAAGAATAACATTCCGGGGCTGGTCAGCCTCGTGCAGAATATAAATAGCCGGAACACTAACGTCATTTTAGGAAACCGTACTCGTACGTTGTGGGGGAGGGACACCATCACCGACAGATTGGGGGACTTTAACTTCCATATTTCTGCCCAATCTTTTTTTCAAGTTAATACCGCCCAAGCGGCAGTTCTTTATGAAAAAGCCCTTGAATATGCCGGCCTGACGGGCAGCGAAACTGTAATTGACGCGTATTGCGGGACGGGCACTATTACTTTGTTCCTCGCTCGCAAAGCGACGAAAGTATATGGCATTGAAGTCGTCGAACCCGCCGTCTTAGATGCCCGCCGAAATGCCGCACGGAACAATATCGAAAACGTTGAATTTATTGTTGGCGACGCCGTCGAAGTCATGCCCAAGCTTTACGCAGATGGCATCCGTCCCCACGCTATTGTCGTCGATCCCCCCCGCGCCGGCTGCGCCCCCGCCGTCCTCCAAACCTTCGCCGCCATGCAGCCTGCACGCATTATCTACGTCTCCTGTAACCCCGCCTCCTTAGCTCGCGACCTAGCTTTACTTAATGATCTAGGGTATATTACAAGGGAGATACAACCAGTGGATATGTTCCCGCAGACGTACCACGTGGAGTGTGTTGCGTTGATACAACGGAAATAGCCTGATATATAAGGCTTCGCAGGTTTTTAGAAATTTAACAAATGTGTTTTTATGTTCTCATAGACGTACAAAATAATGTCGAACGTTCGTTTAGCGACATACAAATACACGAAATTACCCCCGCCGAGGGGTGGGGTATTAAATATTGTTAGATGCTCCGGCCCGTGAGAATTGGGGCGAAGCACTTTGTGAGTGAGCTATTTCGAAAATATGGAAAAAATAACCAGACAAAGTTTAGTATTATTTATTAAAATTAACGTTTAAGATTAGCAGAGGCGAGCCGTATCATTGGTAATGGCGAAAAAAGTAGAGCTCTTGTCAAATTTTTGTTAATTTGGCAGGAGCTCTACTTTTGCTTAGGGAATTGATCTTACGAAAAGGGACAGGTATGTTGTCCCTGTGTCACGTGAGTCAAGGGGTGATTATTTAAATCATAGGAATATATAATTATGGAATTATTTTCGGGTGGGTGTTGCGCTTAGCTTGACAATTCCTTAGAGATTGTAAAAAATAAACCTTTGGTAGGATTGCTTTTTTCATATACTAATTTTTTTTATATAGTTTTCATATTCACCACCCAGACATATTAGTCATTAGTATGTCAATACATTCATTCTATCTCCGGTATATGCGACTTAGCATTCTCAATCAGCCTGAGTGAAATGGAAATGCCCAGCATACGCTCTGGGTCTTTGAAATTGATCTTTGTCAGTATTTTGATGCGATCTAAGCGATAGATCATTGTTGCCCGGTGGATAAATAAAGCATTGGCGGTCTGTACGGTGTTCATACCGTTGTCGAGATATGTCCTAAGTGTATGTAAGTAATCGGTCTGATTTTCTTTGTCATACTGCTCCAGAGTCAGTAGTTCTTGCGAACAGATATATTTTTCGTCTAGTTCCCCTTTTAATCTGGACAGCATATAAAGCAACGCTCTGTCTGAGAATCTGTGATACCAGAGCAAAGGATAATACTCCAGACCTACTCGCAGGGCTATTTCAGCCTGCGTATAATATGCTTTCAATTCCTCGAAATTGTGAAAAGGATTGCTGAAGCCGATGCGGAAATAAAGATCCCTCATTACCTCAATTTTGGAATGAATGAACGTTTCATCAGAATTGTCATAGTACTTAAGATTAATCACAATCATGATTTTTTGGTTAAATTCGAATGCATAGGATCCTGGATATTCCTGACTGATGAGACGTGCATAATAGGTTACTGTGCGATTGTAATAGTCCCGTTCACTGGGGAGGACGCACGCGCAGAGATAGCTGTCATTAATTTCCCATCCTCGATTTAAAAGACAGCCGCAGAGACGTCCGCTTTCCACGGTTTTTCCCTGCAGCAGAATGACACAGAGTTCTGCCATAAGGTGATGCGGCATGATATCGCCGACGGTTTCTGAAAAATTGTAGATTCGTTGGATGAAAGATGTGAAAAAATTAAGAAGTTCCGCTTCATATTCCCTGAATGGATTCTGATTTTCCGATATTGTTACACGGGCCACATATTCATTGTGATGATAGATATTCATGCAAAGGGTAGGCCATGGAAATATACTTGCCTCGTATATGAAAGGCCCTCTGCGTTTCTTTGCTTCGGCATAATTAGTATCATTTTTAAAAAACTTAACGATTTCCGGCAGTATCATACCGGTATCGGTAAGAGAAAGAATTTCTAGTATTTTTTCATCTGCTTCTGGCCCGTGGGAGGTTGCAAGCATTCGAAATTCAGAATTAAGGACGGATATGCTGTTCTTGATATATGGAGCGAACTGATCTACTAAATACTGAATACTTCTACCGTCATTAACGGAATCTTGCAGCCTCTGCTCAAGTGCGTTGTATTCGAAGAAGATGCGGCCGACTTCGTTTGACAGTTCCGCTAGTTCCATATTTTCTTCGATCACCAGAAGCCGCAAAGGAGCCTTTGTGTAAAATGATGGAGGCATACCAAGCGATATCATGGCTGCTCTATCCTGCACGATCAGTTCATCAGGCAGTGAGCTTCCCAGGGTTAGATATATGACACCGGTACAAAGGTATGTACTTTTACAGTATATTTCGAAACGCTCTAAATCAAAGGGGTCATTTTCTCCCGTAAAATTTTTGTATAGGTGTCGTTGGTTCAGCCCGTCTTCAATCATGCCTATACATAGTTTCATGTACTTTACCCCCATTTGAATTGCCTTATACACATTGTATAAGGCAAAGTTTAAAAAATCAATGTTTCTGTAAAATTTACAGAAAATTTTGGATGAAATAAAATAAATGCGTAAATATAAAACAACCCTGTTTTTAGACGTCCATTTGAATTACGATCAACTAATGGAGGGATTAGTAGATGAACCGCAAAGAAAATTATATGGAAGCGCTCTATCACAGACCAACGGAATTTGTTCCCACATTCTTTTCCGCGGTACACAGCGTTGGTTTCGGTGCGGGTAATGGACCATGGTTTGAAAAAGGCCCCCAAGGAGGAGGGCGCGACGGCTTTGGCGTGCCTTGGGTGACGCCGCCTTCGGGGGGCGGAGCACCGATTCCCAAGCCGGGCAACTTTGTACTTGAAGATATCATGGAATGGAAGAGCTTAACGTTTCCTGATATTCGCGCGTTTGACTGGGAGTCGGAGGCGAAAAAGGAGCTCAGCGGTTGCGACAGAGATGAATTTGTTGTGGACTATGGTTGCGGGAATGGGATATTTGAGCGGCTCGCAGCGGTGATGGGATTTGAAGAGGCTCTTTGCTCACTATATACGGAACCGGAAGTTTGCTACGATTTTTTTATAGCGATAACGGACTATAAGATAAAGGTAGCTGAAAAGGTAGCAACATACTACAAGGCAAATGTATTTACAAATTATGACGATATCGCCATGGAACGCAACCTGTTTATATCTCCAGAAATATATCGAAAGCTGATTAAGCCACACCATAAGAGACTGAACGATGCCGTGAGAGAGCTTGGCATGCTGCCGCTGTATCATTGTTGTGGCAGGGCAGAAGCGCTGATTGAGGACTTTATTGAAACCGGGGCGCAAGGGTGGACCTCGGTACAGCCCTGCAATGATATTGTGTCTCTACTGAAAAATTACGGGAGTCAGATAGCTATCATCGGAGGCTTTGACAGTAATGGCCGCCCTGGCATGACCGATGCCAGCGAAGAAGAGGTGCGCGGCGAGGTGAGGCGCTGTTTCGACACGTATGGAACATACAATGGCTATGTGCTTTTCGGCGCGAAGATTGTTAACTCGTTGGACCCCAATATTGTAGCTGGTGCATATCTTCCTATCATTGATGAAGCGGAGAAATATGCAATGGAACTGGTCGGAAAAAATTAACCTTGAAATTGATTTAAAAAAATAAAATATTTAATACTCTGAAAGGAAAGTGATTTATGAGTATCATCGAGGAAATTTCCGCCGCCATGCAAGCTGGCAAATCCAAGCTGGTCAAGCAACTAGTTCCTCAGGCATTGGAAGAAGGAGTCTACGCGCAGACCATTCTGGAAGAAGCACTTCTCGCCGGTATGGACATCGTGGGTCGAAAGTTTAAGGCCAACGAAGTTTTTGTTCCCGAAGTACTGGTGGCTGCCCGCGCCATGAATGCAGGCACCGAGCTGCTAAAGCCCTATCTGGCGGAGGCCGGCGCGGAGTCAAAGGGTAAAGTCGTGTTGGGCACCGTAAAAGGTGACTTGCATGACATCGGCAAAAACCTGGTCCGCATGATGTTTGAGGGCAAGGGATTGGAAGTCATCGATATCGGGGTTGATGCTGAGCCAGAAGCCTTCGTTAAAACTGCGATTGACAATGATTGCAAAATCATTGCCTGTGCTGCCCTCCTTACCACAACTATGCCGGAAATGGCCTCTGTGGTTGAGGCCGCCAAAACAGCCGGAATTCGTAATCAGGTCAAAATCATGATTGGTGGAGCTCCAGTCACACAGACCTTCTGTGATTTTATCGGCGCAGATGCCTACACTCCTGATGCTGCCTCGGCTGCTGACAAAGCAATCGAACTGCTGGCCATTTTTGCTTAATAAGGGACAAATCGAACTGATTGCTTCCGCATTGGAATACGGCTTTACCCAGGCAGGTGAGCTCAATGTATTTGCGTTAGAGTTTCTGCCTGATGTCCGATCTATGTGTTCCACCGATCTCTGTCGCAGCTACAACCGTAGCTGGAGCTGTCCACCGGCTTGCGGTACCCTTGAGGATGTTGCAAAAAAAGCATCCGCTTACAGTCGTGGTATCCTAGTTCAGTCCACGGCTACATTGGAGGATGACTTTGACATCGAAACCATGCAAAAAACCGAATCACTACATAAAAAGAGATTTTTGGCGTTTACAGAACAGATTCGGAAACGCTATCTTGACTGCCTTCCCATGGCTTCTGGTGCATGCTCGCTGTGTGCACAATGCACTTATCCTGATGCGCCCTGCCGCTTCCCAGACAAAATGATTCCATCGATGGAGGCATATGGACTTTTTGTCAGCAGGGTTTGCAAGCAGTCCGGTATCAGGTACTATTACGGTCCAAAAACCATTACGTACACAAGCTGTATTCTATATTAAATTTCGGGAAAAGAGGAATTATTATGAATATGAAGCAATGGGTGGCTGATCAGCTTGCGGCACCTAGAAAAAATGCTATGCCCGTACTCTCATTTCCCTCCGTTCAGTTAATGGGAATTACCGTAGCTCAGCTTATCTCTAGCAGCGATCTCCAGTCCAAGGGAATGAAGATGGTTGCTGACCGTTGCAAAACCGCTGCTGCTGTTTCCATGATGGATCTTTCTATTGAAGCTGAGGCATTTGGCGCGAAAATTCGTGTTTCTGATGACGAAGTACCCACGGTCATCGGCGCCATCCTGCAGGAGCCTGAGGACGTGGAGGCGTTGAAGGTTCCTGCTGTCGGCACAGGCCGCACAGGCCTGTACATTGAAGCGATCTCCAAAGCGGTCAAACTGATCACAGACCGCCCGGTTTTCGCAGGTGTTATTGGTCCATATTCTCTCGCTGGTCGTCTGATTGGGATGACCGAAATCATGGTCAATTGTTATGAGGAACCTGAAATGGTTACTACTACACTTGAGAAAGTAACCGAATTCATTATCAAGTATATCAAGGGCTACAAGGCAGTCGGAACCAATGGTGTCGTGATCGCGGAACCCGTAGCCGGTTTGCTTTCGCCCGAACTCATGGTTGAGTTCTCTGGAGTATATGTTAAACGCATCATTGATGCAGTTCAGGATGATACCTTTGCTGTTATTTATCATAACTGCGGCAATGCGACCTTCAAAATGACCAAGGAAATTGCAGATATCGATGCATGCGGTTATCACTTCGGCGACGCGGTGAATATGAAGGAAATAGTGGAAAAGATGCCCTCAGATGTTCTGGTCATGGGCAACGTCAGTCCGGCAAAAACCTTCCGTTTAGGAACCCCTGAACTAGTTCGTACAGAAACGCTCTCTGTTATGAACGACTGCTGTAGTCATCCAAACTTTGTGATTTCCTCTGGTTGCGATATTCCCCCTGCCTCTAGCTGGGATAATATTGACGCGTTCTTTGCGGCGGTGGAAGAGTTCTATAAAAAGTAAAATGAAAGTGCCCCGCATAACGCGGGGCACTTCCCGCAATTCCATGACGGAGGTGTTTCATATCACAATTACATTGAAACAAGGAGAGCGCACCATTGTTTTTTCATGCGAAGAACCGATATTACTTTCAAGTGTTTTTAAGACTATCGGGATCTCTCATAAGGAGCCCTGCGGAGGAAACGGACGTTGCGGAAAGTGCCTTGTTTATGCGTCAGGCGATTTATCGCCGCTTGCAGTGCAGGAGCAAATACTCCTAACAGAAGAGGATAAGCGGAATGGACTGCGGCTTGCTTGCCTGGCAAAAGTGATTGGCAATGTAGTAGTGCGGTTGCCGGAAGAAAAAAAAGAACATATTCTCATGCAAGGAACTATGCATTCCTTTGAGCGACTTCCTTGGGGAAAATCCTTTGGGATTGCCGTGGACATCGGCACTACGACGATTGTCACATATCTCTTGCAACTTGAAACCGGAACTTGTTTTGCGCAGTGTTCTGAACTCAACCCGCAGAATTTGTTCGGTGCGGATGTCATCTCCCGCATGGCGCACGCGATTGCAGGGGAAGGAAAGGAACTCCATCATCTAGTTATAAATTGCATCAATACACTGATTCAAACACTGTGTCGGGGTGCGGCAATAGAAATCGATGCAATTACGTGTGCGGTTATCACGGGAAATACAACCATGCTCTTTCTCTTATGTGAGGAACCCGTCAATAGCTTGGCAGTTTTCCCTTTTATCCCAAACCGCTATTTTGGCGAAATGCTAACTCCGGCTCAGCTTGGACTTTTCCTTTCACCAGATACGAAGATATATCTACCGCGGTGCATTTCCGCCTATGTAGGCGCGGATATCACAACGGGAATCATTGCTTCTGGACTTTTCGAGGCACAAAAAGCCACACTTTTGGTGGACATTGGAACAAACGGGGAAATGGTATTACAGGTAAACCAGAAAATGCTATGCTGTGCCACCGCGGCGGGGCCAGCATTTGAGGGAGCCGGCATTAAAATGGGGAGCAGCGCAGTACCGGGAGCGATCCACGCCGTTACGCTCCTTGACGGAAAACTTATTTGCAGTACTATCGGCAAATTGACGCCAAGCAGTATTTGCGGTTCCGGTATTGTAGACGCTTTGGCTGCACTTCTTGAAATGGGTGTAGTCACTGAGGGCGGACGTATCGAAGAAGAAAAAGCAGAAGCAGCAGATATTTTATCTTTATCCGACGGTGAGCTAGCTTTGCGGATTGACGGAGAAGTCATTCTTACACAGAAAGATATTCGTGCGATTCAACTGGCTAAGGCAGCGATTTGTGCGGGAATGTATACGCTGATTCATCATAGTGATATTACTGAAGATGAGCTTGACACGATTTTCCTAGCAGGCGGTTTTGGTACCTATATGAATATTGCGAGCGCCGCTGCCATCGGATTGATTCCACCTTTGCTTGCACCAAAAGCAAAATTAATCGGAAATTCCGCCGGTATCGGCGCAGCCATGCTACTCCAAAGCAGTAAGCTGTTGTTTCAATCTGAACTGACTGCAAGACAGGCAGAGACGATTGAGCTATCCACAGATGCGTTTTTTATGAATAAGTACATTGATTGTATGTTATTTTAAGCAGTAACTCAACGATTGCGGCTGGCCACCGGTAGCTTGCTGAGTCATTCAACGAACAGATGATAGGATATGTTCATTCTGGTTGCCGAGGCTCCAAGAGGGTGAAAATCCGCCATTAATAAAAAGAAGGGTTTGCGTTTACGTTAATCCCTGGTAGGTCCCCAGGTTAGGGACTCGGCGAGCAGCCGTATTGCATCAGCAAAACCTTGACGGTAGTAAACGCTGGTGCCAGCGGAAAACATTGTGATATACTTCTCATCAAGTAAAGTCAACGTTTTATTCTTATCCGGCGGCAGTAAATTCAGAATTTCTTCTTTTAGCTGCTGAGCATTTTGTTGGGCGTAACAATATTCACTGGATAGTTCTTCTAAGGCTAAGCATTCTTGTTCGAGTTCTAAAGCTTTAGTCACTAGATTTAGGATGGAAGTTGTCATTGCGGTCATCTCCCTTTAGTATTCGGTCTATTGATAATGGAAACTTACTTGTTTTTGTTACATATGGTCAGTAATGTTACTTGTGTCAGGAAGTAGTATAAAGACTAGCGATCCAAGGAGTCAAGAGGATTCGATGATGTTTCGCTGGACTATTTAGCAGGTGGTCAGACGATCCAACTAGAAAAAGAAAAGCTCTTTTCGTAAACATTGTTGGTTTTAGAGACTGGTGCCGCCCATGCAAGAACCCACTAGCCCTTGCTAGTGGGTTCCGGTAGTCTTGCAAATGATTGCTCTTTGGCAAACTTAACTCAGCAAATCATGTTCGTCTAACGCTATGCACGCCTGGTATACTTGCAATATTTTGTTGGCAAGAACCTCGTCTGAGAATTCGTTCCAAAGCAGACTTATAAGTGCATTGACTGTCAAATCTTGTGCATGTTCCTTTTTTAGGCTTACAGGGTTTCCGATAATCTGAAAATAAAGGCATGGGTGCGTTGTTCCCAGTTGAATGAAAGTGTATCTACGTTCAAATTCCTTTTTCGTTCTTAGCCCGGAAGCCTTATATGCTGCCCAGTTAGCCCCAATTTTTTCTACATTGGTTACTTTAAATTGCGTCAAGACAGAAAATGCCGTTTGCCCGATTAAAGCGGGAGAAGAGCCATATGGTAAGATAGTTACATCGTCTTGTTCTACACTAAAACCCATATAGCGAACAGGTGCAAAGATAATCTGTTTTTCACTCTTTGATATGTAGATATGCGCTGAAAGTTCCTGGTTCAACTGTGTGCGTAAATCACTAATTTCCCTGCGCAGTTCGATTAATGACATCTATTCACCTCCTCTAATAGATTTTGATTAAGCGGCGACCAAGCAGGGGCGAAATTGTACTGCCCTTAACTTCACCGGCATTCTGTACGCTTCCTGCGTCATGATCATTTTGAGTACATTTCTTGATACTTTGCGGTTAACATCCAGAAAACGATGCCAGAAAAGATAGTTGTCCAAGTATTTGGTCGCTACCCCATGAAACGGGCGTAACCAGTCGCGCAATCGTTTGTGGTAGGAGTTCACGTTCTGAACGGATATATGCCTTTAATCACATACTTTTTCTTCTTCGCATTGATAAATTCATGCTCAATGCCTTGGATTTTTCAATTTTTTGAAACAAGCTGCGGAGTCAGTACACAGCGTTGTAACTTCACCCAAACGGGGAGTGACCACGGCACCAACTTGTTTATAGTTGATCCGGCCATTGCCAGCTACCTGAGTCAAAACCTCTTTATTGCGGTCCATAGCAACCAATACGCAAACTTGCTCTCCCGATATACCGCGTTTGGATGCTACGCCGCCACGCTTACGAGCAGGACGGTCGCCAATTTTTTTGACCTGTTCTTGCCTTTACGGGATTCAAGATAGTAGGTTTCGTCTGCTTCAATAATTCCGTTGAGCAACGGCAAGTTCAATTGCCGAATCGCCGTGGCAATCCTATGCCTCCAGAAGTAGGCGGTTGAAACGTGGATTTGCAGTTCTTCCGCGATCTTCCTCAAGGGCTTCCTCGCGACCATACAAGCGATGTACTCCGCCCACTTCTCTGGATAATGAGTCCCGGCCATCGGGCTACAAGTTAGGTCAGAAAATGTGTCATTGCATGAGGTGCAAAGATATCGCTGCCGTTTAGAAGTCTTGGTACGATAAAACCCGTGACGCTGCACCGTTGTTTGACCGCAATAAGGGCAGACTGGTCCCTTAGCAAAACGGCTCTCTCGAAGGTCTTGAATCATATCATCGACAGAGGGATTACTGTCCGTGCCATAGATTTGCCGGCCCAACTCAGCATGAATCGCCCGTTGCATGCCTGCATCGAGCGATAGAATAGTATCAACTAGCAGCTTAGCCTGTCGGTGGACATGGCATTCTCTCCCTACAGATGGTTATGTATATCCAGTATACCGCAAACATCTGTTCTGCGTGCGCACATATATCAGGCGATGACTATATGCGAGGAAGAAATGCACGCATGTAGGAGCCTACCGAATAATTGGTTGGGGAAAAACCTCCTATTAAACCGGTAACAAAACTTATCCAGATAGGCTTGTAAATGATCTGGACCCAGGCCGCCGTGGTAAGTACCTAATACAAAGGCTTTCGCGTTCGAAATCACGATGTGTACCCATTTCAGGAAGTTTTCTCCGGCAGAATAATAATCCTTTGAGGTATGGATGTAATTCTCTTTGAGTTTCTTATAGCTGCTTAATCCATCTGACATAATAGTTGAACCAGGAACAATGCATTCCTTGGCGACTCTTTGTAATTCTCTTGACGACACTGCTTCTATAACATTAATTCTGATATAGAGTGGATGGCCTTTTTCATCCGTTTCCAGTGCAACAGATACCTTTGCTTTGCTCGTCCCTCTACCGTCAGTACCTGTCTTTGGAGAACCAAAGTAAGCATCGTCCATTTCTATCATACCAGAAGCTTGTAGTTGGCATCGCGCTCCTTCATGGCATGCCTTATCTTATGCAAAAGACGCCAAGTAGTTCGGTAATTTAGCTGAAATAGCCCTGCCAGTGATAGTGCGGATCGCCCACGCTTGTCATGAACAACCAGGTAAATTGCCCAAAACCAAGTTTGCAACGGTAATTTAGATTTATGCATGACTGTGCCTGCGGTCAACGAAGCCTGATAGCTGCAACGCTTACATTCATAATGCTTCCGAGTTTTGATGTAGTAATACTCTCTATGTCCGCACTTGGGACATACAAAACCTTCAGGCCAGCGTTTGTGAAACATATACTCTTCGCATGTTGCCTCATTGGTAAATTTTCGCTGAAATTCAAATAAACTCAGATGTTCTGCCTTTGCCATGCTATCGCCCCTCGAACCGAACTGGTGTTCTAATTTGATTGTACCACGAATTGCACAAAATGGCGATATGTTCGGGGGCACTGACCAACACTTAATTGCCTAGTATTCAGATTGGGGTTTCGAAATAGTTTATCGGTATAAATTATTATCGGAAACCCAATAATAAATATAATATTTCAAAATGATATGGGGAGATTACAATGAGTAATCAGGTAATATTATGGGGTACGTTAATTATCCCTTGGCTAACTTTGCTATTTATGCCTAAAGAGGATATAAAACGATATATATCTGTCGGCTTATTATCTGCGATTTTGTCCATAATCGCATTGAACACAGGTATCAGCAATATGTGGTGGGCTATTCGGGAAAATATTTACCCATTTGTTGGAGTACACCCCTTCTTTTTTAGTCTTTTTATAATACTGCCAATGTGGCTTATAAAATATACATATGGCCGTTTCTGGTTATATTTAACTGTAGACACCATTATTAATGCTGTATATGCTTTTGCTGGTTTACCTTGGTTGGGAACCAGGGGGATTATCGACTTTAATTCTAGCCTAATAGCATTTATTTTCGCATCTATTATTTCCGTAATACTGTACAAATTCCAAATATGGCAAGAAGGGATTTACGTCCGCTCTGAAAGAAATGGCTTTTCACCAAATTTGCAACCAGCGGCGGCTAAACCATTAACCAAAGACCAAAAAGATAATGAAGACGAATAAATGGCTAATTATTGTTGCTTAAGAGTAGTGCTATTGCGTCCCATGTAGATGCTAAAAACGCTAATCCTAGTTAGTTTGGAGCGGCGTTTTTTTACTGTTTCTTATTGCCTAACACAACCGCTCTTTTAGGTCGTGTTGGCACCTCTGTTTCTGATATAAGTGCACACACAGAACATCTGTTCTGGATACGTAAAAAACCAACACGATTTACGAAAAGAGCTAAAAGAAAAGTCAGGGGATTTTTCCTCTGACTTTTGTCTTAAAATAATATTTTTAGCGTGTATATCCTTCATCTGTAATACTGCCAGCAATCTAAGGCAGTATTGTACTTTTAAGTGGTATTAATCTTTATTCAAAGATTGTAACAATCTCTGAGCAAGTTCCCTTCGTTCCGGTGGTATTTGTTTGATAGTTTCTAACAAAGAGAAAAGTTCAGGGGTTAGTTCACGATTTTCTTCGGCGAAGAAATCAGCAAATGAAATAGCTAAAGCATCTAAAATAAGGGATAATGTATCAATTGTAGGCGATTTTTCTTCTAATTCAATAGATCTTAGGGCCGATTGAGCGATGCCTGCTAAATTTGCTAATTTATTGGTTGTCCAACCCTTCCGGGAGCGCAATTCTACAATCCGTTTTCCTACACCCATTAGGGCTCATCTACCAATATTTATTTCTTTAGAAATATTATAACAAAAATAAATAGTGATAATTATATCTATAGAGTCGACTTGCTATCTCAAAAGTTATAACGTGAAATAAGGTACATAATAAAAACGAAGGTGTGCTTAAGGATGGAGAATATTTATGATATGCTCTCCTTCGCATTGGAGGCAAGGAAGGCGGGAACTAGACAGAGGGAATATGATCATTATTATGCTTTACGGTATGCAGCTACATGCAAGGAGGAAATAAAACGCCTGTTGCCGTTGAAAGAGCAAGGGGCGTTTGACCAAATGGTGAGTGACCTAGAATTGACTTACTCCGTTGAGAAAGAACTGGTGTATCGTCAGGGTTTTACGGATGCACTTCGGTTGGTTTTTGACTTGTTGTGGGATCAAGAAGAAGACAGGGGAAAAACAAAGCCCTAATAATGGTGGTTACGATGCTAAATTTTCGTAGTTTAAACGGTTTATTTAGCTGTTATTTTACGCAGCTTTCAATGATGATGACTCTTAAAATAGCTTTGGGATGAAAGTAGACAATTACGCGCTAAGTTTTAATAGAATAGTGCATTGAGAAAATAGACGTGGTTAGTATTTATCACGTCTGTTTTTTGTATGTGCTTCATAAATTCAATGGAACCCTTGAGGAGGCGGACAGAATAATTGAAC